>OLRN01000377.1_pt1 | contig 38819 bp, 29 predicted proteins | sample 1673001 | NCBI WGS metagenome assembly OLRN01 (sample SAMEA3136745, study PRJEB25190) | human gut metagenome | biome: human gut; feature: human-associated habitat; material: faeces | place: Austria | collected 2013 | reverse complement strand
TGACTGGATTTGAAGTGTTAAACCCTGATTTGGTGATTTGTCATTTAGATGCCAAGGCTTCGATGCAGATAGACCTGACCATCAACAAAGGACGTGGATACGTTCCTGCTGATGAGAATCGCGAATTCTGCACTGACGTTAATGTAATTCCAATCGATTCTATCTACACCCCTATCCGTAACGTAAAATATTCGATTGAACCGTATCGTGTTGAACAGAAAACCGACTACGACAAACTGGTTCTCGAAGTTAGTACGGATGGTTCCATAAGTCCGAAAGATGCACTTAAGGAAGCCGCTAAGATTCTTATCTATCACTTCATGTTGTTCTCTGACGAGAAGATCACACTTGAGAATCCTGATCATGAGACAAACCAGGAGTTTGATGAGGAAGTGCTTCACATGCGTCAGTTGCTTAAGACCAAGCTTGTTGACATGAACCTCTCTGTTCGTGCCCTCAATTGTCTTAAGGCTGCTGATGTAGAAACACTCGGCGATCTTGTACAGTACAATAAGACAGATCTCCTTAAGTTCCGCAACTTCGGTAAGAAATCGCTTTCAGAGCTTGATGATTTGCTCGAGAGTCTGAATCTGTCTTTTGGAACCGATATTTCTCAATACAAATTAGACAAAGAATAATCCGGCCATGTATTGCGGGCACGGAAGTGTCCGCAATCAAACCGGTTTATCGTAAAAAGAAACAAACAAAATGAGACATAATAAAAAATTCAACCATCTGGGTCGTACTGCATCTCACCGTCAGGCCATGCTCGCTAACATGGCTATCTCGCTGATCATGCACAAAAGAATCACTACGACCCTCGCAAAGGCTAAGGCTTTGAAGAAATATGTTGAGCCTCTGCTTACCCGCAGTAAGGACGACTCAACAAACTCTCGTCGTGTTGTATTCCGTTATCTTCAGAACAAAGAGGCTCTGAAAGAGCTTTTCGGTGAAGTTGCTGCAAAGATCGGCGATCGTCCCGGAGGATACACACGTGTTATCAAACTCGGTACACGTAAGGGAGACGCTGCTCCGATAGCATTTATCGAGCTTGTAGACTTCGATGAGAACATGGCTAAGACTCCTAAGGCTGCCAAGAAGACTCGTCGTAGCCGCAAATCTGCTTCAAAGGCTGAAGAAGTTGCAGAGGCACCCGTTGCAGAAGCAACAGCTGCAGAGGAAGCTAAGGCTGAATAAGATTCTGAAACATCAGATTCACATTCCATATAAGGATCGCAATCTAAAAATTGCGGTCCTTTTTTTATTAACCGGATAAACGTATTTATCCGTAAATTATATATCGTAAAGCGGCACTGTATAATATCAGTGTGAGTCGGTTTTTGTTCAAGACGCTACATGGAACGGAGGAAGATTCACGTATAACACCGAGTAGTATTATCAGTGACGAGCGTCGTCTCGTGTAACACTATATTCATATTGTCACACCGATAAATTCTCACCGCAATAAAAGCTCATGCTTCCCGTGTGTCTCCTCGCGCGTCATATAGGCGGTTTTAAAGAAAACTCTCGCGACGGACTTACAGATTTTCTTGACTTTATTTTGACAAAATAAAATCGTGAAAGAGATGTAAGGATATGTTATATTTAGTATTGTTAAGGCTCTTTCATCCCATACCTTTTTCTCATATACTCAGTAGTGTGGTCCGGAATGGTTCATCTTGCATTCTGATTTTGCCTGTTTCAGGGTCCGATTACGCCCGTATCATGGTGTGATATGGTGCGTTTCAGCCCCTGATATAGGCATAATCGCATGCTGAAACAGTGCATTTTGTATGCCGGGAAAATATGTTTTAAATATAAGTCTTTGATGTTCAGTATTTTAAGTAAATCTCTCATGTTTCGAGAATTTGCATCCGAAGGAGAGTCCGCGCGCAAATTCGCGCTGGATTTTTGGGGTAGAACAGAAAACTCGAACGAAAAAATCACATGATGCTGAAAATCTGTAAGTGGCCCATATTGTGTTCATTTCAGCAGTGTGAAGCAATGTCGATATGTGATTGAAACCGCTGATTTTTTATTGAAATCAATCCCCACTGTATTGCCATCGACCCAAAGTATTGTATGAGGACGAAGTCTTTATCTTAAAGGTACAGACAAAAGCGGAATAATACTGTGAGGATATGGATTTATATTGTGGATGTGGCAGATTATGGGAAATATAAACCGTGTTCTATAGACAGAACTGTTATGTCTGATGGAAATATCGTTTCTTTATTGCATGTGTTATGGTTTTATTACAATGCAATGATTTCATGCCCTAATCAATTATCTGCTGATAATTAGCCTTTCGTATGTGTTATTTTTGTAACTTTATCCACATATTCATGCTGTTTGAGCATTGTCAGAATTTTTATTCAGAACCGGCATGATAAAATATTCTGATGGTTACTGAAAGTTATTGCTGTATTGGATAAAAGGAAAATAAACCATGATGTCACATATATCGTTCTTTTGCAGACAACTTATTATCTGTATGTGTTTTTGCTTGTGTTGCACAGATAATATTCATGCATTAAGTGCAGACAGCGTTATGCAAACTTTGAATATAGGTACTTTGTCAAGAGATTACAAGTCTGTGTCTGACGGCAAGTCTGCTTTTCTATTGTCCGGTAAAAGCATGTATGAGACAGGTTGTATCAATGGTTCTTTTTTCGACGACGTATATGCTCATGTCGAACATGGAATATGGTGTCATCCGGTAAAGCTGATATCTTCCATTGATTGTTCCATAATAGAAGAAGACAAGGGTGTGTGGAGTTTGAATGAAGCTGTAAATTTCAAATACAACTTTTATTCGGCTGAGTTCGAATTTGAAAATGACGGACTCAAGGTGTTGCGCAGGGATGTTGTGGCAGAAAACCATCCTGCATTATGCACCACTTTCAGTATCGAGAACAGAAGCAACGCAGAACGTCTGTTGACCTTACGTTTTGTTGTTTGTATGGATATACGTCCGTCTCAGAGATGTGTTGGACTGAATCAGTATAAATGCAACACAACCATATTGCGCGAAAACCAGGCTGTGATTGCATACAATGAAGTGGGTGCGGTTATGATAGGAAACGGTAAGACTTCTGGTTTCCGACAGGTGGCAGATTCGTTGGTGGAACTTGAGTATAAACTCAGCGTGCCATCTGGAAAAACCGTAACTTCTTTTCCGTTGCTTATTGTTGGAGACAATAAAGGTGACGTTGCCGGTGTAAGGAGAACGTACCATGAGCTTGTTGGCCGTTATGATGATATTTATACAGAGAAATCGCATTATTATAACCGGCAGTTGTTTGATGGTGTACGTTTGGACTGCTCAGACTACAGACTGACAGATGCTTTTTATTGTGCAAAGGCGAATGTCCTTCTGAATATATGCAATCATTCTCCTTATATCAAGAGACCTTTTGTCAGAGCCGGAGTACCTGTATATCCGCGGTTGTTCGGAACAGATTTCTGCTTTTCCGTGCGCGGACTGTTGGCGTCTGGTTTTGAAGATATTGTCAAAGAAACATTATTGTTGATGGCTGCATATACCAAAGAACACATGCGTGCACCTCATGAAATCAGTAGTGACGGGATACTTCTCGGGTGGGATCACATACAGGTCTCGCCTCAGTGGATTACCGCATGTCTTGATTATTATGTGTGGAGCCATGATCTTTCATTTTTGGAGGAAGTATATCCTTTGTGTACAGACTTGTTGAAAGACATATTGTCGGGTGCCGATTCTGATAAGGACGGATTTATAGAAGGACACGGTCTGATGGAAGAATCAGAGTTTAAGGCGGATTGGGAGGAACTCTCGGCGGCATCATATACATATACTGCTTTGAAGGCAGTCTCCATCATGGCAGATATAATGCATGATACAGCGGCTCCGTCGTACAAGGATAAAGCTGCCGAATACAGAAAACACTTCAACGATGTCTGGTGGAACAATGAGGAGTCTGTATGGAATTGCGCTTTCACCGAGAATAATGAGCCCAGACCTTACAATTTCTGGAGTGTGGTGTTTCCGCAGAGTGCGGGAGTTGCATCCGGCGAGAAGGGACTTTCGGCAATGAATATGATTGAGAAATACTGGGTGAATTCTTCGTGGGGAATGGTAGGGCGATTCCGGCGAAATACCGACCAGACAAATGAAGGTGTAGGCTTGGTGCACAACAATCTGTGTTCCGTTGCGGCATTCAAATATGGTAAGGGAGAATTGGGATGGAATTTATTACAGCTTACAACAAAAGGAGTTTTCGATCTGGAAAACACCTGTCTCGGTTTGTTTCCCGAGTGTCAGCCCGGGCTTTGTTCCAACATTTCACAGTTATGGTCTTATTCCACTTTTCTGGAAAGCGTGTTGACGGGACTTGCCGGAATAAGTCCTGATGAGGAAACCGGTGTCATAGAGATATCACCTTTTTTTCCTGCGACGTTGTCATATCTTCATGTTGAGAATATCAGAGTAGGGGATAACGTATTGTCCATGAAATGGAAAAGGACATCTTCAGGGCGTATAAGGCTTGACGTATGGTATACAGGTGATGTCGGTAATATTATGTTTCCAGATAAACTGAAGCGGATGGCTGATTGTAGAATACATAAGTCAGCCTGATGACAGGTTGTTATTTCTTATTTACTGATCTGTTTGTAATACAGAGCGTCAGTAAGATGAAATGATGTTAAATTATTTCGTTCCAATGCCATATTGTACTATCTTTGCCATTATAAGGATATGACGCTCTCATGACAGTCAGATCCTTATAATATGGTGTGGTAAAACAATATTGTATTCATATATGAGAAAGATCTTTATTCTTGCCTTACTTCCGCTTCTCGTGTTCAGTGGCTGCACCACTTCAGCCGGTTACGGTGCTTATGCCGGCGCCGGACTTGGCTCCATTCTCGGTTCGGCCATTGGCGGCATTGCCGGAGGACCGCGTGGCAGTGATATAGGTACGCTTGTCGGCATGGCCGGAGGTGCTGCCATAGGAGGTGCCGCCGGTTCGCAACTTGACAGACAGCGGGAGTCTGCATATGATGATTATGAAAGCACAAGGCGCCGCAGCAGAATCCGGAGATATAATGAAGAAAGGCAACAGCAGAACCGTTATGACGACAATCAAAGCGGTTACGATCCGTCAAATGGAGGTGATGACAGGCTCTACGACTTCGATGGCAGCGATTACACGGGCGATTACAGTGCCGGTGAACAATCTGTCGTGATGCCTTCTTCTTCGAGCGTAGAGGAGCTTATTGCCGATTATTCGTATTCTCCGCATGTGGATGTTGTCAATGCACGTTTTGTGGATGAAAACCATGACAACCGTATCAGCCGTGGCGAGACATGCAAAGTCATATTCGAGATATACAATCGTGGTGATGCACCGGTATTCAATGTACGCCCTGTTGTCGTTGATGCCACGGCCAACAAGCACATTTACATCTCTCCAAGTGTTTATGTGGAGCGCATATCACCCGGTCGTGGTGTCCGTTATACTGCTATAGTCAAGGCAGACAACCGGTTGAAGAACGGAAATGTGAGAATATGCGTGTCTGTACTGCATGGCGACGCCACCATATCAAAAGTACATGAATTCACTGTCACTACAAGCAAGTAAATATAAAATGTGATGCAGACTGATCCGCATCACATTTTATCTATCAGTTCAGTTGCGGCAGGCCGCCCTTTGCCAACACATCATTTTTCCTTATTATTGTTTTCAGCTTCTTGCTTCTTTCTGTTTCTGTCAGCTTTTCTTTTGCTTCTTTTGTGTGTTTTTCTTTTTGCGGAAGTCTCTTTCTTCACCTTCCATTCCTCTGGTATTGTATACTCCTGATTTATCGCTCCGAAGTCTATCTCCGGCATGTGTATGTCTGTTGTCGGTTTAAACGGTACAATGTAGCTGTCCATCGGTTGCACAATCACCATTGCCACACCTTTCGACAGAATGTCCAGTTCTTTTGCCGCACCCCACGAAAGATCAATTATCCTTCCTCTTATGTGCGGACCTCTGTCCGTCACCTTTACAATGACCTCTTTCCCGTTTTCCGGATTCGTCACTTTCAGCATTGTTCCGAATTCGTACGTTCTGTGCGCGCAGGTCAGGCTGTCATGATGTATCCTTTTGCCACTGCTTGTCCGGGCGCCGGTCATCCTTTTTGAATAATACGAGGCTTTACCCTTCTGTACCTCTTGCGGGTACAGAAGAGTAAAGCAGAATATCGAAATTATTAATAATACGCTTCTTCTATATTTCACAATATGTTTTTAAGTAATACATTTTATTAAACAATTCCCTGTGCCATCATAGCGTTGGCCACCTTCATGAAACCGGCGACATTGGCACCTTTCACGTAGTTCACGTATCCGTCCTCTGTCTTGCCGTACTTCACGCACTGCTCGTGGATAGAATGCATGATGTAATGCAGCTTTTCGTCCACTTCCTTCTCGCTCCACGTCAGTCTTATTGCGTTCTGTGTCATTTCCAGTCCAGATGTAGCCACTCCACCTGCATTCACAGCCTTGCCAGGTGCGAACAGCTGACCGGCAGCTATGAATTTGTCAGCAGCTTCTGCCGTACATCCCATGTTGGATACCTCTGCCACGCAGAGCGTCTTGTTTGCCAGCAGCATGTCGGCGTCGTCGCCGTTCAGCTCGTTCTGTGTAGCACAAGGCAGTGCTATGTCGCATTTCACCTCCCAAGGTTTCTTTCCTTCGTAGAATGTTGCTTCCGGGAATTCCTCTGCGTAAGGCTGGCATACGTCGTTGCCGCTAGCTCTGAGCTCCAGCATGTAGTCTATCTTCTTTCCGCTGATGCCTGTCGGATCATATATGTATCCGTCCGGTCCGCTTATTGTCACAACTTTTGCGCCAAGTTCCGTTGCTTTCTTTGCTGCACCCCATGCCACGTTGCCGAATCCGCTTATGGCCACAGTCTTACCTTTTATGTCTATTCCGTGTGTCTGCAGCATCTGGTTCACGAAGTACAGAGCGCCGAATCCGGTTGCCTCCGGACGTATGCGTGAGCCGCCCCATTCCAAGCCTTTGCCTGTGAGCATGCCGCTCCATGTATGTGTCAGTTTCTTGTATGCTCCGAACAGATAACCTATCTCTCTTGCACCCACACCGATATCGCCTGCCGGAATGTCCTCGTCAGGACCGATGTGACGGTACAGTTCGCTCATGAATGCCTGGCAGAATCTCATCACCTCAGCGTCCGAGCGTCCGCGGATGGAGAAGTCAGAACCGCCCTTGCCGCCACCCATAGGCAGAGTGGTGAGCGCGTTTTTGAATGTCTGTTCAAATCCGAGGAACTTCAGTATGGAGAGGTTCACCGACGAGTGGAAACGCAGACCGCCTTTATACGGACCTATCGCACTGTTGAACTGTACACGGTAACCTGTGTTTACGTGTACCTCGCCCTTGTCATCAACCCACGGCACGCGGAATGTTATCACACGTTCCGGCTCTACCATGCGTTCAATCAGTTTCACACGCTCAAATTCCGGGTGCTTGTTATATTCTTCTTCGATTGAAAGCAATACTTCTTTCACTGCCTGCAGATATTCCGGCTCGCCGGGATGTCTGAACTCAAGATCGCTCAATAATTTTTTGACATCCATAATATTATACTTTTAGGTTGGTTCTTAGTTTTTTGTCTTTGTGTCATTACACATCGCAAATATAGCTTTATTTTGCGTTCCTTCCAAATGAAAAAATCTATTTTTCATGATAATATGTTTACAAATGTAAATTCCGCGCTTTTTTCTTACACCCTGTCAGCGACCGGACCTTCCATTGCTTCGCGACGGTGTGTGCCGCTTTCTTGTTGCCGTTTTTTAATGTCTTGTGACGGAGTTTGATGTGGCGTCCTTGTACGTTTGCCATGTATTTCCGTTCCGTGAGTTTTTCAGGCATATGCAGCGTCTTCTCCGTTTCTGTGTTTTTGATTGGTCATAATGCCTTTTTTCGACATTTTATTTATATTTTTGCAACACTATAAATCTAAACGCAATAAATTATGAGAAAACTCTTTCATGCAGCCGGTCTTGTGCTGATGCTGTTGTGCGGAGCCGTGTCCGATGTCATGGCACAGAACGCTCCGGCTCCGCTTTACCGCGATCCGATCACTGACGGCGCGGCCGACCCATGTCTTGTTTACAATCCTTTCGAGAAAGCCTGGTGGATGCTCTACACCCAGCGTCGTGCAAACTCCGAGACGGCCGACGTTGCCTACTGCTACGGCAACGCCATCGGTATAGCCTATTCTGAGGACAACGGCCGCACATGGCGCTATCGCGGGACACTCGATCTCGACTTCGAGCGCGGCCACAACACATTCTGGGCGCCCGACGTTGTGCTCCACAACGGCGTTTATCACATGTTTGTTTCATACATACGTGGCGTGGCCAATCATTGGAGCGGTACAGCAACAATGATGCACTACACCAGCAAGAACCTCTGGGACTGGAAGTGTGAGGGTCCGGTAAAGCTGCCCGTCGATAATGTTATCGACGCAACACTCATACAGAAACCCGACGGTGAGTGGCGCATGTGGTACAAGTGGGACAGCAAGTCGCTTTATGCCGACAGCAAGGACCTCTTCAACTGGAAGGGCGACACCAAGCCTGCCGTGAGCGACAAGCCGCACGAGGGTGCCAAGGCGTTCCGTTTCAAAGATTCCTACTGGTTTGTTACAGACGAGTGGCAGGGCATGGGCGTATATAAGTCTTCCGATCTTGAGAACTGGACCAAGCAGCCTGAGCGCATCCTTGACGGTCCGAGCCGCCGTGCCGACGACGGTCCCAGCGGATCACACGGCGATGTTGTCGTGACAGGCGACAAGGCTTATGTATTCTATTTCACCCATCCCGGACGCCGTTTCCATACGGCTGACTATCATGACAAGAACGGTAACATACCTTATGAGATGCGCCGTTCGTCCATACAGGTGGCTGAACTCGATGTCGTTGACGGCAACCTTGTAGTGAAAGACCGCGACCAGCCCTTCACCATATTCCTGCCCAACAAGTAATATCCGGTTCGTGTGGTCTTGCGTATGTTCACAGACCGCATACCTATTAATATAATAAAAACCTGCCACCGTGACAGTATTGTCCGGTGGCAGGTTTTTATTGTATTGCGCAACGGCGCACGTGCGTCCGCCGTCGATGCAGTCTCTTTCAGATTTTATCCAATGCCTGACGGATGTCTTCTATTATGTCGTCGGCATCCTCAATACCAACCGACAGTCTCATCAGGTCCGGAGCTATTCCCGCTTCTCTCAGTTGCTCTTCAGACAGCTGGCGGTGTGTGTGGCTTGCCGGATGCAGAATGCATGTGCGGGCGTCTGCCACGTGTGTCACGATACTTATCAATTGCAGCGAGTCCATGAACTTCACGGCAGTCTTCTGGTCGCCCTTCAGTCCGAAGGCCAGCACTCCGCACGAACCGTTTGGCAGATACTTCTGGGCCAGCTCATGGAATTCGTCGCCCTCAAGTCCGCTGTAGTGAACCCAAGCGACACGGCTGTCGGCCTTCAGAAATTCTGCCACGCGCTGAGCGTTGCGGCAGTGCTGCGGCATACGCAGGTGCAGTGTTTCCAGTCCGAGGTTCAGCAGGAACGAGTTCTGTGGTGCCGGTGACGAACCGAGATCACGCATGAGCTGTGCCACGAGTTTCGTCATGTAAGCCATCTTTCCGAAAGCCTTGGTGTAGGTCAGTCCGTGATATGATTCGTCCGGTGTGCACAGTCCCGGGAATTTCTCGGCATGTGCCTCCCAGTCGAAGTTGCCGCTGTCCACCACGCAGCCGCCCACCTGTGTGGCGTGGCCGTCCATATATTTTGTCGTAGAGTGTGTCACGATGTCACATCCCCATTCAAACGGGCGGCAGTTGATAGGTGTCGCGAATGTGTTGTCCACAATCAGAGGCACACCGTTCTTGTGGGCTATGCGTGCGAATTTCTCTATGTCGAGCACCTTGCAGCCCGGATTGGATATTGTTTCGCCGAAGAGCAGTTTGGTGTTCGGGCGGAACGCAGCCTGAATTTCCTCCTCGCTGGCGTCCTGATTCACGAATGTACATTCTATTCCGAGCTTCTTCAGTGTCACTCCGAACAGGTTGTACGTGCCTCCGTATATCTCGTTTGAAGTCACGAAGTGGTCGCCTGCGCTACATATGTTGAACACTGCGTAGAAGTTTGCGGCCTGTCCGCTCGATGTAAGCATTGCTCCTATGCCGCCCTCGAGTGCTGCTATTTTCTGCGCTACGGCGTCACATGTCGGGTTCTGGAGTCTTGTATAGAAATAGCCTTCCTTCTTCAGGTCGAACAACATGGCCATTTCGTCACTGTCGTCATATTTGAAAGTGGTGCTCTGTATAATCGGCACCACGCGCGATTCTCCGTTCTTCGGTTGCCATCCTGCCTGTACGCAGAGAGTGCCCGGTTTCAGATTTTTCTTCATACTTCTGTCCTTTTTGTTATAAGTTTGTTATCACTGTATCCAAATACAGCGGACAAAGTTAATAAAAAACGCTGTAATAATTACAGACTGTTGCGCGGCTTTAGGTTTTATTTCATGTTTGTTAATTATCCGGACGGCTTTTCTTCGTTTCCATATATGCTGTCATTATGACTTTATGCAGGTCGTGAAGCAAAATAAGCTGTCCGTGTTGTCTGCATTATGAACCGAAGAAAAGCACAACACTCACTAAAAAATAAGCAAAAAATACAATCCATAATGCATATGCAGATATTGACCATAGCGTCTTGCTTATGAACGATTCTTTTTTGAAAATCGGAATATACTTTTCAAAGGTTCCGTCTTTAAAATATTTTTTTTCAATTATGTACATAATATAAAGATCAAGAAATAAAGCGGCAACCATGATAGTACAAAGCGGTACAGCTCCCAGTGATATCATATATTTTAGTCCGATGATACTCAGTAAATTGCATATCGATCCGCAGACTAATCCGTGTGTTATTAAACCAATTCTTTGGTCTGCTATGTTCTCGATCCTTTCGATGGTGTAAAAACCGTATTTCAATCGGTTTATAAATTTCTCTATACTCATTTAATATGTACCACAAAAAATTATTATGGTGATTATTAATATTGAAAAGAAAACCGTAGAAACCGTATTATGAACCGAAGAAAAGCACTATGCTCACTAAAAAATATGCAAAGCTTACAACTAATAAAACGTATGCAAATATTGACCATAGTGTCTTGCTGATGAATGATTCCCTTTTGAAAATAGGTTTATACTTCTCAAAAAGTTCGCCTGACAGATTGTTGTCATATATAATCCCATAAATATATAGATTAATCAATATAACTGTAATCAAGATAGCGGCAGTCGGCACAGCTCCCAACGAAAGCAAATTTTTGAATCCGATGATACTTAATAAATTGCTTTCTATTGCGAATGAAAGACTAATTTCAATAGTTATAACCCTACCATCAGCTCTGCCTTCAAATCTTTCAACTGTGTAAAAAGCGTATTTTAGTCTGTTTATAAATTTCTCTACGTTCATTTAATATATGTCCTCCGGAAATTATTATAGTGAATTAATATTGAAAATAAAACCGTAGAAACCGTATCATGAACCGAAGAAAAGCACAATACTCACTAAAGAATATGCAAAGCTTACAGCTAATAAAGCATACGCAAATATTGACCATAGTGTCTTGCTGATGAACGATTCCCTTTTGAAAATAGGTTTATACTTCTCAAAAAGTTCGCCTGTCAGATTTTTTCTATTAATCATGCTCAAAATAAATATATTAGACACTAAAACTGTAATCAAAATAGCAGTAATCGGTACGGCTCCCAACGAAAGCATGTTTTCGAATCCGATGATGCTTAATAAATTGCTTTCTGTTCCTATTGAAATTCCAATCTCTATATATGAAACCCTTCTTTCTGCTCTGGCTTCAAATCTTTCAACTGTGTAAAAACCGTATTTCAGCCGGTTTAGAAATTTCTCAATGTTCATTAAGATAATCTTTTATATATCACATTTCGCCGGATATCGCTCTACATGCGTGTGTTTTATGTCCTTCCGGATACGTCCGGCACGTGCCATGTCTTTTCTCCTTCCATACATTCGGCTGTGTTTCCTGCAAAGCCGAACGCTGTCCGGTCAGACAAGAGACGGACAAAGGTACAAAAATAATATGTAAGTGTGATGCCGCGTGATGTCGTATTTCCGTATGCCGTATAGCTATTTGTAAGCCTTCCTGTCGAGCAGTACATCCCAGGCAAAGTCTTTCACCGCCTTCTCGTTTTCTGCGGTGAACTTTGTCACATGCATCACCTTGCCCCCGCGCACCTCTCTTATCTCGGCGTCGGTGAATATGTCCGGCAGCCATGCGTGCATGAAAGTGCCGTCGCAGAATCCGTCGGCCTTCTTCTCCGCACCCGAATATTCGTTGCGGTTTCTGAACTGATGCACAATGTACGACAGCATCGGCACGTTCATGCCGGTCAGCTTTCTCCATTCTCCGCTGTTCTCGTCGTTGTCCTTCGCATTGCAGTTGTCGGGCCGCGGCAGCACGTTCCACTCGCTCTGACAGGATTTACCTATCCACCAGTTGTCGTCGCCCCAGCTCACCACTCTGAAGTTGCCGCACACTAAGCGTGACGCCCATTCGTAATGACCATTATATACGCGTGCGTCAGTATAATACACTATGCATTTCTCCGCTATCGAAGGATCCATGACGTATGCCGACGCCAGCGTGGCCGCCTGTCCGCCGATGTTTATTATAACGGGCCGTTCGGGGTCTTTCTCATACTGTTCGTTTATCAGCCTCACATACAGCCGTGCCCCCTCCGACGGCTTGTTCTCTCCCGCCTTTTCGCTTTCCGCCTCGGTGCCTATGGTGATGCCGGGTATGCGGTCGGTGTTGCGGCAGCTTTTCATGGCGTAGTCGCGCGATTCCTCGGCCGTCTTTATCCAGTCAGGATGAGAGAATGTCCAGAAGTCGGTAAGCACGGGCGTCACTATCAGCGCCGCCAGATTCATCCTTTTCAGTGCCGTCATGGCATACATCCATTCGTCGTCGAACACATCGTCATACACGTCGTTGTCGTATATCACCGGGTTTGTCACCTTCTTGTCTTTCTTCACCGTCACGCCGTGTATGTACAGTCCCTTCGGATAGCCCGGCCTGTCAAATCCCCAGTCGCCTATTCTCGGATTCGGATTTTTTGTCCAGTCGGTGGTCTTCGGGTTCCAGTGGGCCGCGTGCAGACCGATGTATGCGCACAGCGCGACAATAATAAGTGTAAGTCGTTTCATAGTGGTTGTTTTCTGGTTATGCGGTTGCGTTTTTAGTCAGTGTTGGGTCTTATGTGTTCATGAGGCGTTTACGGGCCGTCATGCCATGTGGCGGTTGGTGTTACGATTGCAGATTCAGGTAAGTTTTATGGTTGTTATGGCAAATATAGTGTTTTAATTTTAAACCACCGTTTTGCCGGCCATGTTTTTTCTTTTGCACCATTCTTGATTGTGTTACGGTCCCGCCGCATTTTTAGCCGGTGCGTTTGTGCATCGTAGTGTACGTTTATTCCCGTAACGCTTTTCCGTCTGCTGTAAAACAGCAACGTTTATTTATATTAATATTTTGCTAATATTTCTAAAATACAATATTTAATGGATAAATATCTTTAAAGTAAAATATTATATTGATTTAATATGCATAATATATTTGCTTATTTCTTCAGAAATAATTATTTTTGTTAAAAATGAAGATATTATGGTGGATGTTGCGAAAATAGCATCTTATATCTGTCAGCGTTACCGACAACTGTATGGTAAAGAGATAGATGAGATGAAGTTACATAAGTTACTTTATTTTACTCAGCGTGAATCTATAATTCAAACAGGGAAACCCTTGTTTGAAGATTGTTTTGAGGCATGGAAATATGGTCCTGTCATGGTTTCTATAAGACAGAAATATAGAAATAATACATTACATGAAAAGTTGTCATCAGAGATAATTGAAAATTATAAGACTGTGTTTGATGTTGTATTTGAAACATATTCACAAAAGGACTCATGGAGTTTAAGTTGCATTACACATGGAGAATATGCATGGCAAGAGGCAAGACGGAAGGTGACGTCAGATAGACAGCATGTGCTTATTCTAACAGATGATATTAAAAAAGATGCGGAACGGATAAAGATTCGACGTTTTCTTTATGAAAAAACGAATTTCTTAATGTCAAATACAAATAATCATGCAAATAACTGAAGAACAAAAGAAGATCTTGGATTCATTTATTTGTGAACGTTTGTCTTCTAACGATAATAACTTTAACTTGGTTGATTCTTTTTATAATGAGAAGAATGGAAGTTTGGAGCACACGCTTAAGAATGAAGCTTATAAAGAGGATGAGTCTGGAAGTATAGCTTATTATCTTATTAAAGACAAAGAACAAAATATCCTTTTTTATTTCTCAATCAAATGTGGAATTTTGTATGATTTGTTTGGTAAAGAGGAAAAATTACGCAAAATGAACGAACTTTTTCAATTTCTTGTAGAATTGGGAAAAGATTCTTCTACTACTGAAAGAGATAAAGAAACTATTGACTCTATTTTGGAAAGCATACGTACAAGAAAAGGAATTGTTAAAAAAGAATTGTCTCAGATTTCAAATATAAGGAAAAATAAAATAATTGAGGAATTAGAAAAAGAGTCAGAAGATCATTTGAAACGTGTAGGAAAAACTTTTGCTGGAGTTGAAATCGTACATTTTTGCGCTAACGACGGATATCGGCCATTGTGGGAAAATTTTAATATCAAACGAAAAATAGGTACTGTTGTTTTCTGGCATTTTCTTATTCCAAAAGTTTGTGAGCTAAGAAAGATAGTAGGATGTGAATATCTCTTTTTGTTTGCAGCCGATTTAACACCGGACGAACTCCTCGTTAATTATTATAAAGCAAATCTTGGTTTCAAAGATTCTAATGAATATGGAACTGCAATTCCACTTTATGATTATGCTTGCAAGTTTATGTATCAAGAATTAAGTGATATTGAAGAAAGAAGAAAAGAATTTTATATGGAATTTAATCCTGATGAGGAAAGCATTTGAGAAGATGCTACGTCGTGTATAAATATCAAAGGAAAGTATATTATTAGAGTGAATATTGACGATATTTTATATGACATATTTTGGTCATTTTTATGAATGATAAAAATATATATATTATTCTTAGGATATCAGCCATAATAAATAATTTTTTGTAGCAAATAAACCTTTATCGGTTTTGTTGTTTAAATGATTTCTTGACTTCATTCGATAATTTTGGAGAAAATAGTGTTTATTATATTTTATATGCGTAGTATAAGTGTTGATATACAAATAGTAATAAACTTATAATTCTAGTATAATAAATTATTGTGATGTTAGCTTTTATTAACACATTCTATTTAAAACAGTATTCATTAAATGTTAAAACCAATGCCGGATTTTCTCCACTCCGACTCGCGTTTTAGAAAATCGTCGCATCCCGTTCAGTGCTTTTCGCCCTCGGAAAGGCGGGGTGGGGATGTCGTCCGGTACGTCCTGCGATGCATTGCTGTGCAAACTGTTTTGCGGAACGGGCTTTAATGCATGCCGAAATAGAGCGTTTCATGGGGTGATTCAGACTTTATTAGGGTGTGATATGGCCTTAATCGTATGCCGGAATGGGCTTTATCAGGAGACGTTCACGTCTTTAGTGTGAAGGTGCGTTGTGTAAAGCGTTGATACACAATATTATAGTTTATGTGCTTCAAAATTCGAGAATTTCGCTGCAAAGTTTTGTTTGGAGAAACAATCGCGTTAAATCCGCGTTAATAAATGTTATCGCGTGCTGCGAAAAGCATGGAAAATGGCGGTTGACTGATGATTGTACATGTTGCCTGTTTTGCGGCATGGAATGTTTATTATGTGATGATACGTGGTTGTGGGGAGTCTCGGTTCTTGAGTTATCAACAGGTGTATTAACGGCGGAATGTATATTCATAGACAATGGTTTGTGTCGGGAAATTTTGTTTCCAATGATAAATTGCACACAAAGCAGTGTCAATGAGAAACCCTCTTGAGGGTTGGATAAGAACAGTCCTACTCTCAAGAGGGATTCATGTTTTTATGTCCCGGATTGTAGACTAACGGTGTCAGCGTGAGCCATATACCTCCAGATCGCCGATGCGTGCCACACCGTCGGCTCCGGCATCGGTTACCGATACTCTCACATAGCGTGCCTCCACGGCATCGAATGAAGCGTCGGTCACGGCTTCGGTATTGTTTGTATATGTTCCGGCAAGAGCCCATGTCTTGCCGTCGAGACTGGTTTCAACAATAAAGTCGCGGGTGTTAAGTTCACAGCCGAGGCCTGCGGCTTGTGCATGTCGCACCACATAACGGCTGATAAGATAAGGCTCGCCAAAATCGCACTGCACCCATCCCTTGCCGTCGGTTGTGGACGAAACCCACATGTTCGGTTCTGATGGAGAGCCGTCGGCTGCCAATGCCGCTTCGGTTTCGGAAGCCGACGATGTGACCTTCATGCTTTCTGTCATGGTGAGATCGAAAGGCAGATGGTTGGCCTCGCAGAACATATTGAAGAAATGGTCGGCCCTGACTATCTCCACATTGCCAGGAGATAGCGCGTCGAGCTTGTCGGTCAGTTCTATAAGTTTGTCGGGGCCAACGTCCCACACTGTACACTGTCCGGAGACGAACATGGGCTTTGAGCCGTCGAAATCTTTTATGTCACGATTGAAGAAGTCGGAAATGACATTTATACCGTTGGCATAACACGGATAGTTTGGTATGAACGGCAGACGGCCGGCTTCAATATTGATGCCGAGGCGACCAGTCTGGCGTTCCCAATCCTGGATGGTGAGTCCGTATAGATAGCTGCATTCTTCGGCATAGGCTTGTCGCTGGTAATTGTTCACCTCGTCCCATACGGTGACCACCCTTAGTCCTGATTTCTCAAGATAGCGCTGGCTGAGGCGTGCGTAAGGCACGAAATCTATTTTGTTGTAAGTGTTCCATCGTTTGTTGTGGGCGTCGTAAGGCATGGCATAGCCCAGTCCGGAAGGTCCGCATACGAAACAATCGTTTGCAGTAGCTTTCTTGTAATAGTAGTTGAGCATCTGCGGGGCAAAGTCAGCCAAAGCCGGGCTTATGGTCCAGTTCATTGGCATCTTGCCTCTGCCGCTCTGTTCAAAAATCTTAGCCATTGCGTGCTGGCAATACTGTATGTTGTCGCCGTCGCTGATATATACCGTGGCGTAGACCTTGTTTTCAAGTTTCGGTCTTTTCGGTACAGGCGGAATGCATACAGGCTTATTGACGGCTGTGTAGACAGTGGTGTTTTCAAAGAAGTCGGCAGGCACCGTGGATAGTCCGTATTTTGTGGCTTCTCCCACTCCAGATCTTTCCTCGTGATACCATCCGAGCACGATGTCACGCCCTGGGGTCATGTCGCTCAGCATTTTGTCAAGCACATCTTTCTCTTTGTCGTTGCGTGCGTCGAGCCACACTACAGCCGAGCCTGCAGCTGCGGCAATGTCGTGAACATATGGAATGTTGGGTCTGAGACTCACCAACAGGCGATGGTTGCATCTGTCCCAATAGTTCTCGTAGAGGTAGTTGTATATTTCATGCGGAGCTGTCATTGTTAAAGACGTGAGGTCTTTCACTACAGGAAAGTCCATGCCGTTGTCGATAAGTTTCTGGCGTATTTCGGCAGTTACGGGGAGCAGTCTTTCGAGACCTGCCACTGTGGCAGCCACATTGGCATAATGCTCGCTTTTTTCAGTGCTATAGAGTACAAGTCCTTTTATTTCGTTTTCATAGCGCTTTACGAACTGGTAAGGTTTGTTTGTGTTGACAGTTGCAATGCGCAGATTGTGTGCACCGGGCCATGTGGCTTTAGGTTCCTCGTTGTGGTTGTATAGAAGAATGCGTGGACGTGTGCGGTTGACGATGCCTTGCATGACACAGAACATCACACGTTCCTGTTCGTTGAGTTTGGCTTCATTCATGTCAAATGCTCTGACGATGGAAGCGGGTGGAAGGAACAATGGCAGCAGACGGTCTTCCGGCCAGTTCAACTCATTATACTCAAGTATTCTGTCTTTGTCGGCATTGAGATCGTATTCCGCATCGGTAAAGGTTATCTTGTCAACCTTGGCTATATCGGTAGGAGTGACGTTGCCGTCGGTGGTGTGCACGAACATTGTTGTATTCTGAGCGTTGAGGCTTAATGTTCCCAATGTGACAGTAGCAAGCACTAATATATTTCTCATGTCTGATATGTTTTAGGAATTGTTAAATAAAATGGTGTGAATTGTCTTACGGCACCAAGTGTCAGAGTGTAATTTTTGAAGTGAATGTGCCTATGCGTACTATGAATATGCCTGTGCCGAGATTAGAACGGCTGAGTTGCAGTTCGCCACCTGTGCAGTCTGGAACGGGCACGCTTCGGCCGTCAATGGTACATACGTTGACTTTCATGCCATCTGTTATGCCTTTGAAGATAGCTGAACCCTTTTGAAGCACACATACGATACCGGCGGTTGCTACAGGAACAGACAGAGAAATGTCTTCTCCGAACCGGATTTCGGATATGTCATTGATTTCTATTCTTACCGGTGTGTCGGTGGATTTTGACGAAATAATAAGGCTGCCTTCCGATACGGTTACCTCTGGTTGTGCCTCGAAAAGCACTGTTAGAGGGTCGGAATCAACGGTGCTCACAATCATGGCTTTGCCACGGTCTGCAACGCTGAGGAAGGATATCCTGCTTATTTCAGCAACCCTCGTAAGGGTGTACGTGCCGTCGGTATTCTGCACACGCATGGTTTTCTCTTGTGCATTAGCCGCCAATGCACATAGTGTAAAAACTGCCAAAGCGTAAAACTTTTTCATATATACTTGATTGGTGAAACATTTTTTATCGGAGTCAAAAATAATTAAATATTCTGACATTCCGGATGTTTTATTGCCAATATTTTGAGTTTTTGTCATGTCTTTTTATGAAGGTGCCGAATAAATGCAGCATACGTGGAATCTGAAAAAACTTTATCTATCATTTGTCATTGAGATTATCTTTAGCTATCTTTGTAGAAAATAGGCTGCACTCGGGAAACTGAGAACAAGTTCTCTTTCCGCTCGTTGGCACTATTTTTGTAGAAAATAGGCTTCGGCTCGGCAAAAGGTATATACCGCTCCACAGTCTTTTCTGCACATTTTCAGTGCAGTATATTCTGTCGCAGCCACGCAGCTATATGCCTTATTACAATGTCACAATTTATAACATAACAAATAACTGAAATCTATGAAATTGAAATTTATTATCCTGACGATTCTTGCTTCACTCATAACCGTGTCGTGCTATAAGTTTACGCTTATAGAACAGCCGCACGAGGCTGTGACCAACAGCGTGTTCAAGGGCAAGGTTGTTGTGAAGCGCAGCGGTACGAGCGACAACGGATCAGTGCTGCATGTTTACGGGCTGTTCGGCATATGTGTGCCCGAGGGGTGGCAGGCCGACGGTGATCTTGTGATGACACAGGTGCCCAAACCTACGACCGACGTAGGCGACGACGAATATAAAAACGTGATAACGCGCCGTCTTGTGCCCAACGATAAATACACGGCGTTGCTCAACGAGTGCTATCCTAAAGCCGGATACACGTGGCTCGGATTCATGACCGACCGCGACTTCAAAAGTCTTTTCAACACAACGACACCCGAAGTGGAGATTGACAGCATATACGCCGAGTTCTCCATACGCACCAACGACAATACGGGAACGTTCTATCTCGACTATGTGGCCGGGCATGCTTCTCATGACAAGGCCGACGACATAGGCGGAGAGGAGCGCGGCAACCACACGCGCATAGCCACCTTTGCGGGCGACAACATAAGCAACGTGACCTTCGCCGACACTCACATTACTGTGACACGTCCCGACGGTTCGACAGACAATCCGACTGTAGGTCCCGACATAAAACCCGAATGGGACCTTGAGCTGATGCCCGACGCCACACGTTCGGGAGCTGCAGTGGCCTATAAGGACTGGAAATACAACAAGCTGTTCACCCGCACCCGTGGATGGAACGGCGGCGACGGTGTACTAACCGTGGGTCTGCCCGACGGAAGTGTGTTCTGGACTTTCAACGACAGTTTCTACGGAAGGGTGAATGCCGCTGACCGCTCACGCGGCGACTGCAACTTCCCGCGCAACAGTGTGATGCTCCAGAAAGCCACCGACGGTGTGCTGGGCGAGACAGAGGATGACCTCATCTGGCTGGCCGACTATGTCAACTGGACCGACCCTTCGGCCGAACGCTACTTCCACTGCCGTACGCATCTGCGCCATCCGGACGGCGAGAAGACTGTTGACGAGATACTGGCGGGTGACATCGATCAGGACCGCGTTTACTGGTCGGGCGACGGAACCATCTATGACGGCAAACTGCAGATGATGTGGATGGGAACAGCGTCGAAGGAACTGCGCGCTCTTGGCACGAGTCTTGCTACATACAGACTTGACGGCACAATACCCGAAGGTTACTATCTGGACGACATCCCCGACTATCTGCCGAAGAAAGGTAACTATCTCTACCGCGAGAAAGTGACTCACCAGATAAACGACAATGCCGTTTCCTACGGCTCAACGCTATGCGAGGCCGACGACGGTCACACCTATCTCTACGGTACCAACGGCTACGGAGTGCTCGTGGCACGCACTGCCACACATGACCTTTACAGCAAGTGGCAGTACTATGTGCGTCCGGAGGAAGGCTCCGACTTCGTATGGCAGGACGAATATCCTACTAAGGAACAGATGGAACGCTCGCAGATAATGGAGAACAATCATCAGTGCAACATGCCGTGGGTGTTCAAGGACGGCGACTATTATTATATGACGGCGCAGGGACCTTACTTTGCCCGCGAGGTTTACATCTATCGCAGCAAGACACCTTACGGTCCGTTCGGCGAGAAACGTCTGCTCTTCGTCCTGCCCGGTGAGCTCGACAAGCTTGGACCTACGGCCTATCACTGGCTCTACATGGTGAACCTCCATCCGGCACTTTCGCGTGAGGGCGAACTCGTATTCACCACCAACAGCGATCCGGACGACTTCTGGAAGAACTTCAACGACCCCGGCAGCGCTGACTACTACCGTCCGTTCTTCTACCGGGTGTTCAACTGGAAGAGTCTCTTCGGCGATGAAACGACAAACGGCATCGGCGGTATTACCTCCTCGCCCGCTGTTGAAGACGGACATTACTACAATCTTCAGGGCATCAGGGTTGACCGTCCTACGCGCGGCATATACATACACAACGGACGCAAGGTGGTATTCAGATGACAGAAAATGAAAATCATTATATAAAAAGGAGAACACAGATATGAAAGTGATATTAGTCAACGGCAGTCCGCATCATCACGGCTGCACATATACAGCGCTCGACGAAGTGGCGCGCGAATTGGAGAAATGTGGCATCGAGACAGAACATTTCTGGATCGGGGCGAAGCCCGTGGCCAACTGCATAGCATGTGGCAAGTGCATCGGTACATGCCGTTGCTGGTACGATGCCGACACGCTCAACGCCTTCCTCGACAAGGCTGCCGACGCCGATGCCTTCGTTTTCGGCACGCCAATCTATTATGCCGGTGTGAGCGGACAGCTCAAGTCGTTTCTCGACAGGGCCTTCTACGGCAAGTCATCGCTCTATGCCAACAAGCCGGCGGCGTGTGTGGTGAGCTGTCGCAGGGGCGGTGCGTCGGCCGGTTGGGACGATGTGAACAAGTATTTCGGTATATGCAACATGCCTATCGTCACCAGTCAGTACTGGAACCAGGTGCACGGCAATACACCGGAAGAGGTGCTTCAGGACGCCGAAGGATTGCAGACCATGCGCCGTCTGGCGCAGAACATGGCGTGGCTGCTCAAGAGCATTGAGGCAGGACGCGCCGCAGGAGTGCCGGCTCCGGCCGTTGAGGCTCCGCTGAAAACAAACTTCATAAGATAACAACACAAAACAACCTGACTATGGAAGAGAACACCATACCGCAGGAGTTCAGCCGTTTCTATCTGAAGGACGTGACGTTCATGAACCTGATGTTGCGTCGAATATACAACGTGCTGATAGTAGCCAATCCCTATGATGCCTTCATGCTTGAGGACGACGGGCGCATAGAGGAGAAGATATACAACGAGTACATGGAACTGGGTCTGCGCTATCCGCCTACATTCACGCAGGTGAGCACGACGGAAGAGGCGTACAAGGTGTTGAAGACAATGAACATCGACCTTGTCATCTGTATGCCGGGTAATGCCGACAACGACGCTTTCTCGGTGGCACGCGACATCAAGGCCGTGTTCCCTGATATCCATTGCGTGGTGCTCACGCCTTTCTCTCATGGTATCACGCGCCGCATGCAGGACGAGGATCTGTCCATCTTCGACTACGTGTTCTGCTGGCTCGGCAACACCAACCTCATTCTCTCGATAATCAAACTCATCGAGGACAAGATGAATCTTGACCACGACATACGTGAGGGTGGGGTGCAGATGATACTGCTTGTTGAGGACGGCATACGCTATTACAGTTCTATTCTGCCTTATCTCTACAACTACGTGCTCGTGCAGAGCAAGCGTTTCTCCACCGAGGCGCTCAACCGTCACGCCGCCACATTGCGCATGAGAGGACGTCCTAAGGTGGTGTTGGCACGTACATACGAGGAGGCCATGGAGCTGTACGACCGCTATTCGGCCAACACTTTGGGCGTTATAAGCGACGTCAGATTTCCCGTAGACGGTGAGAAGGATCCCGACGCCGGACTGAAACTGCTACGCCATATACGTTCGGAGGACGAGTATGTGCCGCTGATAATAGACAGTGCGGAGAGTGCCAACCGTGAGAGAGCGCTGGCAGAGGGCTTCAGATTTGTGGACAAGAACTCGAAGACGGCAAGCATCGACCTTCGCCACATACTCGAGGAACACATGGGTTTCGGCGACTTCATATTCCGCGACCCGAAGACTCATGCCGAGATAATGCGGGTACGCAGCCTGAAGGAACTGCAGGACAACATCTTCAAGATTCCGTACGACTCGATGTTGTATCACATTTCGCGCAACCACATGAGCCGCTGGCTGTCGGCCCGCGCCATATTCCCCGTGTCGGCGTTCCTCAAGAAAGTGACGTGGCACAAGCTGAAGAATGTGGATGCCCACCGTAAGATAATCTTCGACGCCATCGTTCAGTACCGTCACATGAAGAATTTGGGAGTGGTTGCTGTGTTCGACCGAATGAAGTTCGACTCTTATTCACACTTCGCACGCATTGGCGAAGGTTCGCTTGGAGGTAAGGGACGTGGTCTGGCGTTTCTCGATAACGTGGTGAAGATGCATCCCGAATTCAACAAGTTTGCAGGCGTTGAGGTGAGAATCCCCAAGACGGTGGTGCTTTGTACCGACATCTTCGACCAGTTTATGGAGCAGAACAACCTCTATCAGATAGCGCTGAGTGATGCTCCCGACGAGGAGATTCTGCGCCATTTCCTGCGTGCTAAACTGCCGGAGTCGCTCATAGACGACTTCTTTATATTCTTCGATGCGGTGAAGAGTCCTATCGCCATAAGGTCGAGCTCGCTTCTGGAAGACGCTCATTATCAGCCCTTCGCAGGCATATATTCCACATACATGATACCTTATGTGGAGGACAAGTATGCTATGCTAGAGATGTTGGCATGCGCTATTAAAGGTGTTTATGCCTCGGTTTACTATCGCGACTCGAAGGCTTACATGACGGCAACGAGCAATGTTATAGATCAGGAGAAGATGGCTGTGATACTCCAGGAGGTTGTAGGCAAACAGTATGACAACCGTTATTATCCTAATTTCAGTGGAGTACTGCGCTCGCTTAACTATTATCCCATAGGCGATGAGAAGGCCGAAGACGGTATTGCTTCGCTTGCTTTGGGACTCGGAAAATATATTGTTGATGGCGGACAGACGCTCCGTGTGTCGCCATATCATCCCAATCAGGTGCTTCAGACGAGTGAGATGGAGACGGCTTTGCGCGAGACGCAGACACAGTTCTACGCACTCGACACGGCACATGTGGGCAACGACTTCAAGGTGGACGACGGTTTCAATATTCTGAAACTGAAGGTGAAGGAGGCCGACAAGGACAAGTCGCTCAACTTTATTGCGTCAACCTATGATCCTTACGACCAGGTGATACGCGACGGAATATATGACGGAGGGCGCAAGATAATATCTTTCTGCGGTGTGTTGCAGCAGGGCGTGTTCCCGTTGCCGGAGCTTCTGCAGATGTCTATGAAGTATGGTGCGGAGAGTATGAAGCGTCCTGTGGAGATAGAGTTTGCCTGCAATCTAAATGAAGACCGTACGGGCGAATTCTACCTTTTGCAGATACGACCGATAGTCGATGCCAAACAGGTGCTCGACGAAGACCTTTCGGCCATTGCGGACGACAAATGTCTGCTGCGCTCGTCGAACTCGCTTGGTCACGGTATCAGCGAGGACGTTGTCGATGTGGTGTATGTGAAGACAGGCGAAGACTTCAGTGCTATGAACAATCCGGCCATTGCCGACGACGTGGAACGTATCAACCGCAAGTTCCTTGCCGACGGACGCAACTACGTTCTGGTAGGTCCGGGCCGCTGGGGATCGAGCGATTATTGGCTCGGAATACCCGTGAAGTGGCCGCACATCTGTGCTTCGCGTCTCATCGTGGAGGTGGCATTGAAGAACTATCGTGTGGAACCGAGTCAGGGAACACACTTTTTCCAGAACCTCACGAGCTTCGGTGTTGGTTATTTCACGGTCGACGCCAATGCCGGAAACGGCCTGTTCCGTCAGGACATACTCGACGCTATGCCTGCCGTGGAGGAAACTCGCTTTGTGCGTCATGTGAGGTTTGACTCTCCACTGAAAATCATGATGGACGGCAAGAAGCAGAATGGCGTTGTTTTGTTTCCTGGTGATGACTGATTGATTATTTATTTGTGCAATATCTTACTATATGTTTGATATATGTCAATAAAATGAATATATTGCAATAATTATTGTTGTTTGACTTGACATGAAACGCAATGATGATTATATTTGCAATGTTTTTCATGGTATTAGATTTAAGTTTAACAAAGGCAGGGGCTCAGCGGAGTCCCTTTTTTGTTTATGTATGGTTGCGAGTAAGGACGATTGCAGCATGTTGTGATAGTGGATATTCACTTTAGTATAGGTATAAAGCGAAGCGCCGTTTCCGTCATACGTGTGTATGAAACGGAAACGGCGCATATGTATTAATACCGGATGAGGCTGGCCCTATGTTGGTGCGGACAGTGCCGTCTTGCGATTTTTCTTGTCAGAATTTCTTTCCGGCCAGCAGTTCCTTGAGCAGGAATGTGGCGTTCTGGTTGCGTGCCACGCCGGGAGTTATCTTATAACTGTAGGTCACATCGGTGCCCAGCTCTATCTCAAAGCAATAGTTGTGGAATCGTCCGGCGTGTTCGTCGGACATGCGCGAGAGCTCGAGGTCGTGTGTTGCGATGACTCCCGTGACGTTGCGCCCCGATATGTATTCGAGGAAAAGGCGCGAACCGTTGAGCTTGTCGGCCGAGTTTGTGCCCTTGAGTATTTCGTCGAGTATTATCAGAGTGTTCTTGTGGTTGGGGCAGAAGTCGATGAGCTGACGGAGACGGAGCAGTTCTGCGTTGAAATAACTGATGCCTCGTGTGAGGTCGTCGGTGGTGCGCATGCTGGTGAACAGTGCGAACACCGACACGCGCAGGCTGTCGGCAAACACAGGCATGCCGTTCATTGCAAGAATGTAGTTTATGCCGAGCGAACGCAGGAAGGTGCTCTTGCCTGCCATGTTGGCGCCGGTCACGATGTAGTAGTTGCCGTTCACTATGCTGAAATCGTTCTTCACGGCCTTGCGTCCGAGGAAAGGATGATAGAGTCCGCGGGCTTCGTAAACCACTTCGTCGCCGTCGGCGATGACCGCGTTGCCGGCTTCCGGTTCGTTATATCGGAATGTTGCCATCGACACAAGTGCGTCGATGCGGCTCACAGCGTCAACCCAAGGACCGACGCTGTCGAGATATTTTCCCTGCCATTTAAGGAAACGACGAAGGAGAAAATAGTCGTTGAGGAGGAACATGTCGAAAAACACAAGTGCGAGATTTCCCCGACGGTTAAGTGCTTTCAGTATTTGTTCGGTTTCATGAAACGAATCCAATGCACCGTTGAGCTGGTTTACAAGTCTTTTCAGTTCTGTGGAACGAACTCCGGATTCGTGATTTTCATTTTCTGTTGATGCTTCATTTCCGCGCAGACTGTCGGCATGGCGTATTATGTTGACATAATGTTTCATACGGTCATGCAGATTGTCCACCTCTTTACTTATTTTCTTTAACGGACCGGAGCAAAGCATCAGCACTATGAAAAACTGCAATACACCCCATAGTGATGGTATGTTGGATGGCAGAGAACCGAATACCGACAGTAGTATGCTGGCGTAGAAGCCTATCAGGGAAACCATAGCCAGAGTGAGGACCGGCGTTGACAGGGGAGCGCGTGAGATGTTCATGTCACGTACAGACTGCAGAGATGCTACTATGGCATCGGTATCAATACGTCCTGCCGCACCCGAAGCGAGGTAACGCACCCGCCATCCCGGCATGGCTGCCAGTTCGTCAATGGCTTCGCGTCGTTCGTCGATGAGTTGTCGGCTGATGGGCTTTCCGTCGAAAGGATCGCCCGAGAGACTGCGCGCAAGACAATCGCTTCCGCCGGTGGTGAGTGTCCGGCACACGCGGTTGTAGAGCGATTCACGGCCGAATACGTCCATATCGAAAGTGAATGGATGCGACGGATCGGCATATCTTGCGCCGTCGTCGAAGCATTTGTAGTCGCCCGAAAGATAACTCAGTTCGCGTTCGTAAACCCCGTGCAGGGCCTCAAGCCACTCTATACGACGTGAGTTAACGACGTCGAAACGGCGTATAGCTACATAGAGCAGCAGCATAAAGGCCGCCACAAACAGTGTCCACATGCCACCGTCAACGGCTGTATAGGCTGCCACAAAGGCGATGAAGGCAATGAATGTTATGATTTCACCTAAGATAAAACCGCGGTTGCGGTGTTTCAACATGGTTATCTGCACCGCCAGGTGGTCGCGGTGTCGAGTGTAATAATCCTTACGGTTGTCCATCTGTAATCAAAAAACAATGTGTATCAATGTCGTCAATACGAATTTGTAGAATAGTTATGGCCGGCAGAACGTGCGCATTCCGCCTTTCAGAAGCGCCGTATCTGCTTCGTGCCGGCAAAATTACAACGAAAACAATACATATCGTCCGCCTTTTCGTTTTAATAGTAATTAAACCGATTTTTTAACAAAGAAGTGTCCGGAATCATCCATCAATGACGACAGATATACCTACAATGCGGATATGTAGAAATTTACCGGATGCTGTTTTTATTCGTGAATCACCACGGGGAAACGTAAAAATTCCGGACACTGCATGGTTTATGAAAAGTTACAGAGCATCTGCCGGCGTAACAATAAATTCATGTTGTCGCAACCGACAAATCAGAATTAAAAAAGCGGGACATTCTTTCTGAATTGTCACTCATGTCTAATATCAATGTTTTTAGAGAAAACTCTCATGACCAACTTACGATTTTTCTTGACTTTTTTTTGACAAAATAAAATCGCAAAACAGATGTAAGGAGATGCCAAATCATATATGATGAAGGCTCTTTCATTCCATACCGTCTTTTCATATACCCCGTAGTATAATCCAGAACAGTTCGTCTTGCATTCCGATTATGCCTGTTTCAGCCTCCGATTCCGTCTGTTTCAGGGTGTGATATTAAGCATTTCAGCCCCTGATATGGACTTAATCGCATGCTGAAACAGTGCTTTTTACATGGCGGGAAAATATGTCTTGAATATAAGTCTTTGATGTTCAATGTTTTAAACAAATCTCTCGTGTTTTGCGAATTTGCGTCCGCGGGAGAGTCTGCGAGCAAATACGCGCTGGATTTTTGGGGTAGAACAGAAAACTCGGACTGAAAAATCGCGTGACACTGAAAATGTGTAACTCCTCCTGATTGCTTCACTTTCTGCTGAAAACAACTGTGCGGTACGTGATTTATACCGCGGTTTTTTATTGCAGGGAAGCGCTGCTGAATTTCTGCATAACCTATAAATACACCTCCGGTATATGTCGGCTGAGGTTCGCTTATGATCCGTATGCTGTCGTGCAGGCGGGTGATTGATAGTGCGAAGACTTGTTGCAAGGAAGCGATAACATGGTCCGGAATGTGTCGCATCAGACTTACGGGCATAAAAAAAGGACTCCGCTGAGTCCCAAAACCTTTGTTAACCTTAAATCTAATACCATGAAAAACGTTGCAAAGATATGTAACTCTTGTTACATTTGCAAGTTTTTGGGAATCTTTTCTTTTGTATTTTATGTTTTTTAACTGATTTTCAACGATTTATAAATAAGTCATGGTCGTATGAGCGCTTTGGCCGCATGCTTTGTAGAAGTGAAGTCTGTTGTGGCAGAACGGGCGTCGCCATACCAGAACACTGTGGAAGCGATGTCAACCGTTCCCGGCTCCCATGAAAGCATTTCGAAGCAGATGCGCAGGTCCTGACGGAACGGAATGCCGTCGAGATTGCGTGTCCTGAAGAATGTATTATATCCGTGCGAGCTGGCTTCGTCGGCACGCGGAGCACCTCCGAAAGGCGTGTGGAATATGTAGACCGGTGCCCATGAACTGTTGTAATAGTCTTCGGTGCCTGTCCCGAAATGCGAAGGCAGAGTCTCACCGTCAACCCATATCTTCTCATCGCCCTCGCCATACCAACGCGGAGAGTGGTTGTAGAGCGTCATGACATCACCTTTATACACACCGTCTCCGGCAATATGGGCAAACAACCAGTCCAGATTGTCGTTGCTGTTATAGTTGTTGCTCAGTTTCACTCCGTCCTCGCTGCGCCACGAAGCGTGGAAATACATCGAGCGGTCGTCCCACTCATAATCGCATACAGAAGCCGAAACGGATACGGGAATGTCGAAATCGCCTACGTTGCAGAGTGATATTCTGGCATTACGGGAATATGGCATGAGCCATCGGGAGGTTACACCACCATGTCCGTCGGCATCGACAAACCAGCTCTTTACGGCAAATCCGCCCATTCCGGCACCGCTGAAATCGGACAGAGGAACGTCCACCGTCCGTACGCCGTCGAACGTGGCGCGTACCACAATGTTGCGCATGGCCTGTGCATAATGTGCCGTGTCGGCATCCACATTCACGCGGAGACAGCACACAGCGTGCTCTCCGCTCGGCAGTGAGACGGAAAGTTCGCCGTCGGATTTCAGAATACCTGATCTGGATCTGACCGTATTACCACTCGGAGACACAGGATTGCGAAGCGCGAAGTCGCATTTGAAGATATCCATTGAAGCACGTCTCACCGCATCCGAAGAGAACGTCTCCACCTTTGTGTCTGCTGGATATGTGCGGTAGTTTATGCCGTAATACTTTGGTGTCGGAGCCACACCGGGCTGGTCTTCAAACGTTATCTTGCAGTGACGTGCGTAAGGTATCGGCAGAAAAAGAGTGTTTCCGCCCTTGCCGTCGGGCTGATAGCTTGTGTGGGGAAGGAGCATGCCGCGTCCCAGTTGTCCTATGCCGAAGGCCATAAGGTCGTAGGCCGGCACAATCCAACCTGGTTCGTCGGAGCCGTCGAAGTAGAAACGCATCGTCCCGCGCTTGTCGAGTGTGGTGAGCCAGATGCGTGTTATGACGCCAGGACCGTCGCAGTCGAACATCACTTTCTCTATGCGTCCGTCCACAGTGTCCACTCTCTCTACTCCGAAACCGTCGTCGTTGGCAAACCATCCGGGTTTGTCCGGCGATACCGAACGGCGGTCGTGACTGCTCACCTGACGGCATGTGTATGGAATAACGGGCCGTCGCGTGGCTTCATCAAACGAAGTCATCTCATTGAGCAACGAGCTGATTGTTATCGTATCGCCGCCAAACGATGCGGCGGGAATCATCAGCAATGCAAGCAACGCAGCAAGAAAGAAGTTATGTTTCATTGTTCAGGATTTTATAAAGATTGTATTTGAAATAAAGGTTTCGCTCTATCAGTATCAATTATATGTTTTTATTAATATCCGTACTCATTCATTTGCCGGTCGTGTCTTGTAAGTCCCGGCTTCGTGCCCACTGCATGACGTTTGCCGGCGGACGCCGGTTGAGCAGTTCGTTGCGCATGAACTCCATGTAGGGAGCCGTGTGTTCGAAGTAGCGTCGGTAGGCGGAGCACATGTAGTTGAGGCCCGGCTCGCCGTCGGCTGTGGTGAGGAACCGGTCCTTGGGGCATCCGCCGTTGCACACTTTCAGCCATCCGCACTCGCGGCACTGGCGCGGCAGACTTGCTCTTTTGGCTTCGCCGAACTCCTGCTGACGGCGGCTGTACATCATGGATGTGAGTGTTTCGGTACGGATGTTGCCGAGTTTGTATTCCGGAAAGACGAAATGGTCGCACGAATATACGTCGCCGTTGAACTCCATTACGGCCGCATGGCCGCACGAGTCGGCCAGGGCGCATACGCCGGATTGCTGACCTGTCCACAGCGCGAGGGTCGAATCGAACAGCTGTACGAACGTCTGTCCCACGTCGTTGCGCACCCATTCGTCGAAAATGTCGCACACGAAGCGGCCGTACTGTTCCGGAGTGACGGAGAAAGATGCCAGCTTTCCTTCAGCACTGTTGTCGGCCGGCGATGCCAGATGGCGTCCGTCAGCGTGGGGAAGGATGCGTTCTATTATCGGTGCAAACTGAATGTAGCGTGCGCCTATCGACTTGAAGAAGTTGTAGAACTCGAGCGGATAGTCGGCGTTGAAGTCGTTTACAACAGCCATCGCGTTCCATTCCACGCCGTGCTTGTTCAGTAGCCGTATGCCGCGCATCACCTTTTCGAACGATGGACCTCCGCCTCGCGTGCGGCGATATTCGTCGTGAAACTCCTTGGGTCCGTCGATGGATATGCCTATCAGAAAGTTGTTTCGTCTGAAAAACTCGCACCATTCGTCGGTGAGCAGTGTGCCGTTGGTCTGCAGACAGTTGTCTATGATGTGGCCGCGGGCATACTGACGTTGCAGGCGTAGCGCTTTCTCGTAGAACGATATTGGCCGCATCAGCGGTTCGCCTCCGTGCCATGAGAAGAGCACCTGCGGCTGAGTCTGCGCCTCGATGTACTGACGTGTGAACTTCTCGAGCAGTTCGTCGCTCAGCGTCATGCGGCTGCCGGCACCGCTTGCGCGGTACATGTTGCCTTTTTCTGTGTAATAACAGTATTCGCAATTGAGGTTACAGAGTGAGCTCGCCGGTTTCAGCATGACATAGAGCGGGCGGGCGAAGGGAGCATATGCGGGCATATTCTTGAATGTATGGTAGAATGTCGGTTAATAATGATACTTTCATTGCAAATTTAATCAAACTTTCCTTATCGGCCAACATTGTGTCAAATATATTACAGCAATATGGAATTAAATGTCTACCTTTGCACGAGATTCCATGCGGAATGCCTGTTGGTGTTGTACGGTATTCCGCATATCAGCAACTGTAAAAGTAGATGACATTCGTCAGAATCATTCTGATAGTGGCGCTGATGCCGCCTTCGGCATTGCCGTGCGGAGTGTTCTCATATGCAGATATTACGCGCCTGGTAGGGGCGGTCTGCGGCAGATGCGTGTGAAAGGAGTGTTGGGAAACGTCAGTTGCCGTGTATTGTGAAGAGAATAAAGAATCAAAACCGTAACATAAGAACTGAACGCCGGCGTGGATATCCGTACAGAACGGCTGCCGGCAAAAGTCTATAAAATGCAGAAATGAATACAAAAAGAACATCATTGAGCGACAAACGCTATCTTGTGCCGTTTGTCCTGATCACCTCACTCTTCTTCATGTGGGGCTTTGCGAGAGCCATTCTCGACGTGCTGAACAAACATTTCCAGAACGAACTTGACATCAACATCGCACAGTCGGCGCTCATTCAGGTTATGACATATCTTGGATATTTCGTGATGGCGCTGCCTGCCGGACTGTTCATCAACCGCTACGGCTACCGTCGGGGAGTGATAGTGGGACTCATACTGTTTGCACTCGGCTCGCTGCTTTTCATACCGTGCTCGGCTGCCGGCACTTTCTATGCGTTTCTTGCAGCGCTGTTTGTGATAGGCTGCGGACTGGTTTTTCTCGAGACATCGGCCAATCCTTATGTCACGGAGCTTGGTCCGAAGGAGACGGCCACGAGTCGTCTGAACTTCTCGCAGTCGTTCAACGGTCTGGGATGTATGGCTGCCACGTTCGGTGTTGGCTCGTTCCTGTTTGGCGAAGGGGGCAACGAGGACGGAGTAGTGGTGCCTTACACCATCATGGGAGTGGTGGTACTGCTCATTGCGGTGGCTTTCTCCAAGGTGAAACTTCCGGAGATTACCCACGAGGACGACAACGCTACGGCCGACGGAAAAGGCAATCTGAAGAAGCTGTGGAAGAACGGGATGTTCGTGTTCGGACTGCTGGCGCTGCTTGCCTATGAGGTGTCGGAGATATCGATAAACAGCTATTTCATCAATTTTGTGACCGGTCAGGGATGGATGAGCGACCGCGACGCGTCTATGGTAATAACCGGTGCGCTGGCAGTGTTCATGATAGGCCGTTTCCTCGGAAGCTGGATAATGCGCCGTGTGGCTGCGGAGAAGATGCTCCTCCTGTGTGCCGTGGGCACTGTGGTGTGCATGCTGACGGTGCTCGGCGACTTCGGCAAGGTGTCGCTCATCGCGCTTATGTGCAATTATATGTTCGAGGCGATAATGTTCCCGACCATATTCTCGCTCACGCTTCGTGGTCTTGGCGGACTTACCAAGAGCGCTTCGTCCATACTGATGATGACGCCTGTGGGTGGATGTGCGTTCCTTCTCATGGGACTTGTGGCCGACAACACCAACAACATCATACCGTTTGTCATTCCTCTTGCAGGCTTTGCGGTGGTGCTGGCCTATGCGTTCAGACTGACGGCAGGTTCACGCAGAGGAGAATGACAGGCTCTTGATTATTGTGGATGGCGGATAAATCATGCCGTGGTTTGCGGTGTGTGTTCCGCATAAGAATATTATACAGAGCGGAGGCGCAATATATGTAGCGCTTCCGCTTTTGCTTTTTTGCCGATGTGAAGGCACTGCAGAATCGTTGGACCGATGATAACCATAACTGTAAAATAAATACTTGAGGTCTGATGACCAATCGGTGGATAATAAAAAACTGCGGTATCGCTCCCGTATCAGCGTTGTTTTCTATGTCGGGATGAAAACAATATGGACCACTTACAGATTTTCTGCATCCTGCGGTTTTTTCGTCCGAGTTTTCTGTTCTACCCCAAAAATCCAGCGCGTATTTGCGCGCGGACTCTCCTTTGGACGCAAATTCTCGAATTATGAGAGTTTTGCTTAAAATGCTGAACATCAGAGTCTTATATTTAAGATGTATTTCCCCACCACGTAAAAAGCGCTGTTTCAGCATGCGATTAAGCCTATATCATGGGCTGAAATGCTTAATATCACACCATGATACGGGCGTAATCGGAGGCTAAAACAGGCGTAATCAGAATGCAAGACGAATTGTTCGGGATTATACTACGGGGTATATGAAAAGACGGTATGGAATGAAAGAGCCTTCATCATATATGATTTGGCATCTCCTTACATCTGTTTTGCGATTTTATTTTGTCAAAAAAAAGTCAAGAAAAATCGTAAGTTGGTCGTGAGAGTTTTCTCTAAAAACACTGATATGAGGCGTGAGGAAAGGCTCCGGAAGAATGTGGTGTGCTTTTGAATATGATTTATCGGGAGTGGTAACGAAAATTTATTATTACGTGAGCAGAGCTTATGGCTGTGTTCATATCATCCCGGGTTGTCTGTATATTTTCCGTCATTCCGTGTTATTTAACAAATAAAACCGCTCTTCACATAATTTCTACACATCCGCTCTGCTGTATGTTTGCCGATAGATATCCGCTTCTCGGTTTTCTGATATTCAGCGGACCGGTATTCAATATTTACGGCCCCGGTCAGTATTTCGTTTTACTGACCGGGGCCGTATGTGTCCAGCTGCTTTTCAGACTGCGGATTTTTCTATCTTTATCAGAGCACATGCCGGCTGTCAGCTGTCAGTGAAGACCGGGGCGTGCATCGTTTTTCAGACAGTCTGAGTGCCTTTCTTTATTTCTTTCTCAATCTTATGGTCACCCCACATCAGTGTCAGTTTGAACGGAGTGTTGGTGTTGATGGTCACCTTCGGTTTCTCGTCGGCAGAGCTGCGGCGTGCCACCTTGAACGAGATGAGGCCGTCGGCGCCGTAAGGATAGCGGTCGATGCCGTAGCCGTCGGTAAGACTCACGTCGAGCGTTATGTTGTTTTCCTGCACGTTGGCACGTATTCCGAAGATGTATTCTATGAGTTCTGCGATTGGCGGCAGACCTGTCCAGCCCACAAAGTCTTTGCGTGCCATGAATCCGGGTTCGGCTTTCTCCGGTGCGTAGTACTCCCAGAAGGTGCCCGTTTTCTCATATACCTTCAGCACGTTGTTGTAATGGTTCATGGTGATGTCGTGCGCCAGACGGCGGTAGCCTTTGTCTGTCAGACCGGAGATGACCATGTAGTTGGTGCCCGGCCACACTCCGCCGGTCCAGTAACGGCCGTTGGCCTTGTACTTGGGATTGTCGGCTGCGAGCGACGCCACGCGGTGAGGACGGTTGAACTTGGTAGTGTCCTCGAGATGGCTCACCAGTGCGTCGAGTCTTTCCTTGGGCAGAACGTCGGTGTGGAGTGCCCAGTAGGCGTAGATGCCCTGCGTTGTGCTGAGGCTGTTGTCGGCATACTGGTCGTAGAGGAACTTGTCCTGCTCGCTCCACATATTCTTGTTTATATATTCCGACAGTTTCTTTATGTCGTCCTCAAACTCCTCTATCTCCTGCCAGCGTTCCAGATAGAAGCCCATTTTCAGCAGTATGTCTGCCACCATTATCTGCTGGAGGCAGGCGTCGAGCCATATCATGTGGCCGTTGCTGTATATGGTGTTGTAGCCTTCGGGCACTCGCGGCATGTTGTCCATACCTGTTCCCCATCCGCTGCTCCAGTAGGTGCCGTTGCGCCATGTGCGGTTGAGCTTAAGCCATTTGTAGTAGGCGGCGAGCACGGGGAACACTTTGTTCAGACGGTTGTCGTCGCCGAACTGTGTGTAGTATTTCCATTCCGACCACGGCAGCAGGTTGGGTCCGGTGCTTGTAGGGTCGTAGCGGCTGAAGCAGTCGGAGCCGTCGGCGCGTATCTCGCGGCAGATGAAGCCGTCGGGATGCTGCTTGGCGTAGAAGTTGTCGAGGGTTTTCTGGAACGGGAAGAAGTTGCGGCCATAGCGGCAGAACATGGTTATGAACGCGTCGTCCCACATGAATATGTTGCCGTTGTAGGCCGGGGCGATGTAGCTTGTGACGAATCCCGAGTCGTCGAGCGGCTGGCAGATGTTCTTTATTCCTATCTGCCATGCTTTCCAGTACATTTCAATCTCCTTGTCGTGACCGTCCCAATAGGGTGCGGGCAGCACCTTTTTGGCCTGTTCGAACGTGCCCGGCGTGGTCTTCTCCACCTTTGCCGTGCGGAAGGTGTTCTCGGCTACGAGGGTCTGCATGACGTACGTGTTCTTGTACGGCAGCTTGTACAGCGGCGAACCGGACGATATCAGGTTCTGTGCGCCGGCCGTTGTCGTGATTGCGGCGAGCGCAATTACCATTATGCTTTTTCTTATCATGTTGTTTGTATGAGATGTTTTATTTGTCGGTTGTTTATGACGCATGACGCCGGATGAGGCTTATACTTCTGTGCGCAGGCATGTAATCAGCGTTCCATCAGTGCCTTTATCTTCCAGAAAATGTCGGTGTTCTCCATTATGCCTGTGAAGTTCTCCGCGCCCGGACCGAACGCATAGACAGGTACCATCACGCCGGAATGGCTGCCGGTGGAGAAGCGGCATGTTATCTTTCCCTGCTCTTTGTCGCCGTCGATGAGCGTCAGTCCGCCCGTCTCATGGTCGGCTGTCACCACGACAAGCGTCTCGCCGTCCTGCGCCGCCCACTTCATCACCTCGCCGATGGTGCGGTCGAAGTCGTGGGTTTCCTTCATCAGCATGTCCAGTTGGTTGAAGTGTCCGTAGTCGTCGAGCTGCGATCCTTCTATCATCATGAAGAAACCGTTCTTGTTCTGGTTCATGAGCGATATGCCTTTGAGTGATGCACGTGCCAGAAGGTCGCCGCGCTCGTCGGGCAGGGGAGTGTCCACGTCGTAGGGAACGGCGAACACCTTGCCTTTGTTCCATGCCGAAAGGTCGTCCCATGAGCGTGATATGTGGTAGCCTTTCTGCTTCAGCTCGTCGAAGATGTTGCGGCCGTCCTTGCGGTTGGTGAAGTATTTTGCGCCGCCGCCGAACGCATAGTCAATGCCGCAGTCAACATAGTCGGCTATGATTTCCTGCTCGTTGTCGCGGTCGGAGTTGTGACAGCAGAAGTCGGCTGGCGTGGCATCCCACAGGCGGCACGTCACGGCTATGCCCGCATCCTTGCCGAGCGATTTTGCCACATCGCACAGAGTGGTGAGTGGTTTGCCGTCCGGATCTACTCCCACAGAGTGGTATTTGGTCTTGTGTCCGGTTGCCAATGCGGTGCCGCCTGCTCCTGAGTCGGTGATGAGTTTGTCCGTGCAGTAGGTCTTCGACAGTCCGGTGTATTGCGCGTTTTCCAGCCACAGCCGGCCGTGGTTGGCTGTCCATGCCGAATATACGTGCATAAGGCTCATGCCGTCGCCTATCATCAGTATCACGTTTTTCACCTTCTTGCCCTGTGGCGGAATGATTTTCTCCACCTTGTACGGATTCTCGCAGATGTATGTCTGCGGCTTGTCGTTTTGCGCTATTGCCGGCAGCATTGCCAGTATAAGGGCACATGATAGCAGAATACTTCTGATATTCATAATAGATAAGTTTTTGTTGTTGAACGTATAAGCGCCATTGCTCTTGCCGCCTATATAAGAATGGACGGTCGGCATAATTATAATGACACAGACAAAGTTACAACTTTTTTTCTTTCCAATAGGCTTGGCTTTGTAAATAAAGTTGGTTTGATGTGATATACTTATGAAAAAGAAGACTCCTGCGATGGAATGTCGCAGGAGTCTATAAATCATCGGCAATGGCCGTTATTGTGCTGATATGTCAGAAAATATCAGTCTATTTCCTCGTCAGCCTCATATCCGCCCATTTCGCGTATGGCGTTCTTCAGCATTGTGTATTGCTGATAAAGGTTGTTCACAGCCTCTTCGCCTTTGGTGAAGTCGTGCATCGGACTCTTGAGGAAGAAACTGAGGAAGCGCTGTATGCCGTATCTGCCGGCGCGTGCAGCGAGGTCGCTGAGCAGACAAAGGTCGAGCAGCAGAGGGGCTGCAAGGATTGAGTCGCGGCAGAGGAAGTTGATTTTTATCTGCATAGGGTAACCCATCCAACCGAAAATGTCGATGTTGTCCCATCCTTCCTTATTGTCGTTGCGCGGCGGATAATAGTTGATGCGTACTTTATGATAATAGTCTGTGTAAAGATCCGGCTGTTCTTCTGGTTTCAGAATTGTTTCGAGCGTTGATAGTTTGCTCACTTCCTTTGTGTGGAAGTTTGCCGGTTCGTCGAGCACAAGGCCGTCGCGATTGCCGAGAATGTTTGTGGAGAACCAACCGCTAAGTCCGAGACAGCGTGTACCGATGATCGGTGCGAATCCGCTCTTCACGAGAGTCTGTCCGGTCTTGAAATCCTTTCCGGCGATAGGCATCTTGGTCTGTTCTGCCATTTCCCACATTGCCGGTATGTCAACGGTTGTGTTCGGTGCGCCCATGATGAACGGTGCACCCTCTGCCAGAGCTGCGTATGCGTAGCACATGGACGGAGCCACGTGTTCGCGGTCGTCATCCTTCATCGCTTTTTCGAGTGCAGCGAGAGTGCCGTGCACCTCTTCGCAGTATGGCACGTATATCTCTGTAGAAGCTGCCCATATCACAACGATGCGCTCGCAACCATTTTTCTCCTTGAATTCGCGTATGTCCTGACGCAGCGCTTCGGTCATTTCCCAGCGTGTCTTGCAGTCTTTCACGTTGTCGCCGTCGAGACGTTTGGCGTAGTTCTTGTCGAATGCAGCTTTCATCGGAACGATTTTCTCCAGTTCATCGCGTACTGGTTCTATGTCCTTCTCCTTCAGAACTTCTGCGTACATTGCTGCCTGATAGGCGTTCTGCGGATAAACATCCCATGTGCCGAATACTATATCGTCGAGCTTTGCCAAAGGTACGATGTCAGCATAGTGCAGATATTTCTTATCATCTCCTTTGCCGACGCGGATTTTGTCATATTGTGTCATTGACCCGACGGGTTTTGTCAGTCCTTTGCGTGCCATGAGTACACCGGTCATGAATGTAGTTGTCACAGCACCGCATCCGACAACCATGATTCCAAGTTTCCCGTTTGCGGGTATAACATTAGTTTGTTTCATTGTGATTGTTTTATAATGTTTTTAAGGTGGGTTCTATCAATTCCATTTTTTATTTCTTGCATAAGGCAGCAGAACC
>OLRN01000363.1_pt1 | contig 39545 bp, 36 predicted proteins | sample 1673001 | NCBI WGS metagenome assembly OLRN01 (sample SAMEA3136745, study PRJEB25190) | human gut metagenome | biome: human gut; feature: human-associated habitat; material: faeces | place: Austria | collected 2013 | reverse complement strand
GAGAGCTTTCCAAAGAAACACACACCGTTAGGGGCGGAGATACAGGTGAGTTATAATACATGAGGGGTTCTAATTCGTCGAAAATATTGATCAAATTAACACAGAAAAAGCACATAGCATAGCGTCCTTTTAACGAGGTTCCATTGATGGAACCTCGTTATTGTTTTTGGGGATTGTCCAGTTCCCTGGATGACAGAAGCAGGCCAGCTCGTGGTCGTTGACCACGCCCGTTGCCTGGAGAAACGAATAGATGATGGTCGTGCCCACGAAATTCATGCCTCGGCGCTTCAAGTCTTTGGAAATGCGGTCAGACAGCTCTGTGTGCGTGTGCGGAGTATCATCTGTATTCAAAATGACCTGGCCTCCGGTAAAGCCCCAGAGATAGCTGTCAAAGGAGCCGAACTCCTCTTGAATGGAGAGAAAGACCTTGGCATTCTGGATAGCTGCCAGGATTTTGCGCCGGTTGCGGACGATCCCCGCGTCCTCCATCAGTGCCTCGACTTTTTCTGGGCCGTACTGGGCGACCACGGCAGGTTCAAAGTGGTCAAAGGCAGTGCGGAACGCCTCCCGCTTATTCAAAATCGTCAGCCAGGAGAGCCCCGCCTGAAACCCTTCCAAAATCAGCATCTCAAAGAGTTTTCGGTCATCGTGTTCCGGCCGTCCCCACTCATGGTCGTGGTAGGCAATGTAGAGATCGGAACGCGGGTCAGCCCAACGGCATCTCATCATATTGATGGCCCCCATACTTTAAGATAGGTCCATTATACATGAATGCAGGAGTGCGGGCCACTGTAAATTTTGCGTGCTGACCTGCAGGCCCATGCTGCCGAGTCATTTTTCTTAGGCTTTGTGCTTGGCTTTCAAGACTTTCTTTAGTGGCTTTGGATATGGCTTTATGACTTCCATTGGAGTATGTTTGCTTTACCAACCAGAGAGGAGGACACGGATGTGGCAGACACAAAGAATCTATGTGCCCAGATCCCCGTGGACCTGCACCGGCAGGTCCGGGAACATCAAGAGGAGTCCGGGAAGAGCCTGGGCGAATACATGACATGGCTGATCACCACGTTTTATCAGATGGAGGAGGACAAGCAGCTGAAGCAGCGTCAATCCACCCGGCAGCTCATGGGCGTTCGGAAGGTCCTGCCCCACGGCGTGGCTGTGTCGGGCGGCTGCCTGGTGTTCTTCCTGATCCACCCGGATAACCTCTCGGTCCTCTCCGCAGAGGGAATCCGGCAGAGAGTAACGGCACTAAGCAACCTGTTTCGGGCGGAGGAACAGGTAGAGGTTCTGGCGCTGGACTCCAGGGTGTCTTTCCAAAAGAATCAGGCTTACTATCAGACCCGGCTGGAGGAAGAAACGACTCCAAAGATCCGGGAACTGCTCCAAAAGGACATTGCGCATCTGGATGCAATCCAAGCCACTTCCGCCTCATCCCGGGAATTTGTTCTGGTGCTTCGCATGGAGGAGCAGGCCGCCCTGGACGAGAGCGGCCTGCGGCAGAAAGAGAAGGCCTTGTGTGACCACGGTATCTCTGTGCGCCTGGCGGAAGAGCAAGACGTGAAGCGGCTGCTGGCATCCTACTACCTGCGCGATGCGGACCCGGAGTCTCTGGAGGGTGTGGACGGCGAAAGGGCGGTGACTGCGTTTGGCTAAGAAGAAAAAGAAGAAGGCGGCACCAAAAGTGCCAACAGTCCAGCGGCCGAAAGACTTCCTGGACCTGATCGCACCGGGTGCCGTCCTGTTCAATACGGATCATTCCGTTTTTGGCAACACCTACCGCACTGTCATGATGCTGCGGGGGTATCCCCCCACCACCGAAGAACAGGCATTGCTGCGGCAGCTGGGAGAGCTGGAGGGCGTGACCGTGCATCTGGCCGTCCGAAAGGTGACCGCTGCGGAAGAGGAAGCCATCCTTCATGCCGCGACAAACAAAAGCCGCATGGAGCGGAGCAACGTCAGCAACGTGAAGCAGAGCGTCACCGCGGAGGCAAAGCTCCAGGATACCGCCTCCCTGATCCTGGGGATGCGGCGAGATCGTGAACCCCTGCTGCATACCTCTGTATTCCTGGAGCTGACCGCCAAGACCATGGAGGAATTACAGCGCCTGCGGGACAGCGTCAGCGCCATCCTCCTGCGCGGCAAACTGACCACAGACCCGCTGCTCCTGCGGCAGCGGGATGGTTTTTTATCATCCAACCCGGCTGGCCGAAACACTCTGGGAGCCTTTGCGGAGCGGGGCCTCCCTGCCTCCAGCGCGGCCAACCTCTTTTTCATAAGCTACTCCGGCAAGACGGACCCTCACGGCTTTTTCATCGGCAGGGACAAGTACGGCTCCAATATCATCGTAGACCTGGACCGGAGGGCGCCGGATAAGACCAATGGCAGCGCCCTGATCCTGGGCAACACCGGGCAGGGGAAATCCTACCTGCTGAAACTCCTCCTGTGCAATGTGCGGGAGGACGGAAAAGATGCCATTGCCCTGGATTCAGAGCATGAGCTGGATGACCTCTGCGGACACCTCGGCGGTTGCTTTCTGGATCTGCTCAGCGGCCAGTACAGGATCAACCTGCTGGAGCCCCGGCGCTGGGATGACGGCAGTGAGCCGGAGGACTCGGACGCGCCGCCGGCATTCCGCGGTACGCTTCTGGCCCAGCACATCTCCTTCCTGCGGGACATCTTCCGGGTCTACAAGGGATTCGACACACCGCACATTGACACGTTGGAGCTGATGATCGAGCGACTCTACCAGCAATGGGGCATCTCAGACAAGACAGACTTCTCGCAGCTCGGTCCCATGGACTACCCAGTGATGGAAGACCTCTATGACCTGATCGAGCTGGCGTATCAAAAGTATGCACAGGAACCTCTTCCCTTGTATCCGCCGGAGATGCTGCGGGATCTGCTGCTGGGCCTGCACTCCATGTGCAAAGGCGCGGATTCCCGCTTCTTCAATGGACACACCAACATCACATCGGACCACTTCCTGGTGTTCTGTGTCAAGGGCCTGGATGACGTGGCGGAGAACCTGCGGAATGCGCTGCTGTTCAATGTGCTCTCCTATATGTCAGACCGGCTTCTGACAGCGGGCAACACTGTAGCGTCCATTGATGAGCTGTACCTGTGGCTGTCCAATCCGGTGGCCATCACCTATATCCGCAACGCGCTGAAACGGGTCAGGAAAAGGAACTCCTCCCTGATTCTTGCCTCGCAGAATCTGGAGGACTTCGACCAGCCCGGCATCAGGGAATTGACCCGGCCACTGTTCGCTATCCCCACTCACCAGTTTCTGTTCAACGCCGGCACCATTGATAAGCGGTTCTACATGGACCTTCTCCAGTTGGAGCCGGAGGAGTATGAACTGATCCGCCAGCCCCAGCGGGGATTCTGCCTCTACAAATGCGGGAACGAGCGGTACCACCTGCAGGTGATCGCTCCGCCCTATAAGGCCACGCTGTTCGGAACTGCGGGTGGTACATAATCATGTGGGAGAACTTTTCTGCCCTGCGGACAGTGCTTATTTGGATGACAAGATGCGAAATGACATGGAGAAAGGAGAAACAAAATGGACCCGATTGAACTGAAACAATGGACGGCATCCCCGGAAGACCCTCGACGGATGCAGTATGCCGGGCAGCGTGTCGCACAGGAGGTTTTTGAAGAGCTGAAGTATCGGCTGGAGAGCATGGGATATCTGCCTGACGAGTATTTTCTCATGGATCGTGAGTGGGAGAATGGCCGGGAAATCCCCAAAGACGCGGATATCTTCTGCACCACCGACTACGGCGGCAGCGAGGGGGGTTATTTGGACGTATATTTGAAGTGGTACGAGAATGACCAGCCGGTCATCCGGAGTTTCATCACCGGGAAGACGCTGGGTGAAAGCGGCACGGATCTGGACCGGATGTTTTTGATTTCCTCCGCCATCACCAAGGCGTTCCATGGAGATCGTGGAGTCTACGACAGATACCTTCGAATGGGCGAACAGTCGGAACCAGAGGGCATGGTCCTCCACTTAAATCCCGCGGAACAGCGCACTTTGATCCATGCGCTGGTGGAACAGCGGGAGCGGCAGGAGCAAGCTATGTCGCAGACGGAACAGATCCTGCGGCGGATGACCGGAAGTATCATCGCCTACATGGACGAGGTAGGCCGGCGGCCCCTCCATCTCAGCGACTATGATAAAGCGGTGCTGGCGGTCCGGGACGGAGACTTTGAGACGTTCAGCTCGCTCTATCCCAGAGTACCGGATCGGGCGAATGACCTGCTGATCGAAGTGTCGGGACGTCCCGGAAGGATTGGGGGCAACATGGTCCTGATGCTCCTGTCGGCTGTGGAGCAGTTTTCACCGGAGGCGTACCTGACCGCCTGTAAACGGGCAGTAGATACGGGAGACAGCCAGCGTGTGCGGACGCTGGTGGACGAGGCGAAGAGCCATCTCTCGGAACCTCGGCCATCCCTTGCCGGTGAAGTCATGGTGTACGCCTACACCTGTAACCGCAAGAGTATGGCCAGAGAGCTGATCGACAAAAGCACGCCCGAACAGATCGCCGCAGCACCCTCGGCCCTGCTTCGCCAGGCCGCGGCAAGTCTGGACCTTCAGGCCGCAGTAACACTGATAGACAAGGGCATCCGGCCAGGCGATCATGTAGAGGATATCCTGCGTACCCTCACGGGACAGCACCAGGAGTGGATGGCGGAACAACTGCTGGCGCACGGGATGCCGGTAGGGCCAGACAACTATGCCGCGCTGTATGTCTGCATCAATAACGGGATGCCCGGTGTTGCCAAGCTGGTGCTGGACCAGGGGATCGATTTTGACAAATACCGGGCTTGGGCAGACAATAAGCCCAAAAGTGCAGAGTATGAGGCTGCGATGGAGGCGTTGTATGAATACATGACGGAACAGAAGAACACTGTACAGCGCGACGGACCAACCATGGGGGGAATGTGTCGATGAGCCCTCATGCGGATGATCGTTCCGCCCTAAAAAGCCAACGGTTCGGAACGGCGGGTGGAACATGAACATCGTTGGATATGGCGGCGGCACGGACAGCACCGCCATGCTGGTGGGGTTGTGGCAGCACCATGTTCCGGTGGACCTGATCCTCTTTGCGGACCCAGGCGGGGAGCAGCCACACACCTATCACTACTTGCGGATCATGGATCAGTGGCTGCAGGCGCATGGGATGCCAGGAATCACGCAGGTATGGTATACGGAAAAGAATGGCCAGAGACTGACGCTGGAGCGGGAGTGCCTGCGTTCCGCTTCCCTTCCGTCTATCGCGTATGGTCACAAGAAGTGTTCTCTCAAACACAAAGTGGCTCCCCAAGAGAAATTCTGCGCCCACTACCCGCCATGCCAGGAAGTATGGGACAGAGGAGAAAAAGCGGTGAAGCTGATCGGGTATGATGCGGGAGAGGAGAAAAGGCGGTTGGGCGCTCTGCCCCACGATCTGGCGGATCGGAGATATCAGAAGGAGTATCCTCTGATGGAGTGGGGATGGGACAGGAATCGTTGTATCCAGGAAATTCGAAACGCGGGGCTTCCCTTACCGGGGAAGTCCTCTTGCTTCTTCTGCCCCTCTATGAAACGAAGGGAGATTCGGACCCTCTACCACCGGTACCCGGATCTGCTGGAAAGAGCGTTAGCGATAGAGGATCGGGCACGACCCAATCTCCTCACAGTGAGGGGATTGGGCCGTAATTATGCCTGGCGGGATTTCATCGAAGCGGATCAGGCGCAGCTGGCGATCCCGGAGGTGTTCGCAGAAGATGATCTCCCCTGCTCCTGCGGCGGAGAGATCAAAGCAATGAAAGGATCGGAGGTGGTGACAGATGGCCTTGCCAGCTGCGGCAGCCAGGATCGTGCTGGCCGCACTCACAAATGAACGGGCACGGAAGACAGCGGGATGGATCGCGGCAGCGATCCTTGCCCCGATCATTCTCATCGCCGCCCTGCTGCTGTCGCTGCTCTCTGGCACGACCCAGCACAACAACGCCGCCGTGGACTTGGTGTTCAACGGCGGTTCGATCCCATCCACCATGTCCGCGGAATATGCCGCTCAGGCGCACGTTATGCAGGCCTGCCTGGAGATGCTGGACAGGGCGGTGGCGGAAGTCAATGGAAAAACGGAAGATACGAGCCTGGATGGAAACTGGGTCAAGGCGGTGTTCTTCACCCTGCGCTTCGGAGATGAGCACCTGAAACTCACCGCATCGGCAGCACGGGACTTTGCGGACTGCTTTGTCCGCTACGAGGAACGGACTCGCACAGTGACTTCCGGTACGGATCCAGACACCGGCGAGACTATCTATGCGGAAGAGACCTACACGGTGGCGGTGCCGGTCGATCAGGAGACCGCCTTTGCCAACCTCACTGCTGCCGGGCATCCCGTCACAGAGAACCTGGCGGCAAATGCCCAGGCGGTCTATGACCGGATTGCATATGGCGCAGCGGATGGCTACACTGGAGAAATCCAATATGGCGGCAGCAGGATCACGGAGCTGGATGCCTCTGAGTTTGCAGACCTCTCCACGAAGAATGCGGAGGATCTGGTGACATACGTCACCCACGCCTGGGAGTCCGGCTGGGGGTACGTCTGGGGAACCTTCGGGCAGACTCTGACGGAGTCGCTGCTGGAGTCCAAAATCCGTCAGTATCCGGATGGTGTGGGTAGCTATGAGGACATCATCCGCTCCAAGTGGTTGGGCGGCCGGACGGCAGACTGCGTGGGGCTTATCAAAGGGTACGGCTGGCTGGACACGGACTCCATGACGATCCGGTACGGCACCAACGGGATGCCGGACATCGGTGCGGACGCGATGTACCGCAACGCCTCCGTCAAGGGGACCATCGGCACCATCCCGGAGACGCCGGGCTTGGCCGTCTGGAAGAGCGGCCACATCGGCGTGTACATTGGAAATGGAGAGGTCATCGAAGCCATGGGCACCCACTACGGTGTGGTCAAGACCCAGCTGGCAGACCGGAACTGGACCGCCTGGCTGGAGATCCCGTACATCCAATACGATTGAGAAAGACAGAGACATCAGAATGAGAAGGACCATGAAATAAGTATGAGGGATGGTGAGTGAAATGGGAAAAATCGAAATCACGCTGACCTTTGACGGTGAGAAGATGGACGCACTGGAATACGCGCTCCGAAAGGAGCGGACCACCGTCCAGAAGCAGATGGACGAGGCCCTCCGGCAGCTCTATGAGACAAAGGTTCCGGAGGCGGTGCGGGACTACCTGGACAACAAGAACAAGCCCATGCCGCCGAAAAGACCACCCCGGCATACCAAAGCTGCCGATCTTGCTGAGAAGAAGCGGGACTCAGAGGTACAGGTGGACGAGGCCCATCGAGTCGGACCAGTCCGAGAGGGTCAATAGCTCTCAGAAAAGCTTATCGCCGGTGAATGGGAAATTTGGAGTTGACCGAAAAAAGTACGAGGATAAAGGACCGCCGTGGTGTGCCCCGGCGGTCCGGCCACAAAGCCCCGCACTGCGGGGCTTTGTCACCAGGGGACCACCGCCGTCGGTTTTCGGAGTTTCTCAAAATTCCGCAGTGGTGGTTTCACGGAATGCCGGTGTATCAAGGGGTTCCGCCCTGTTTCACCGCCGTATTGGACAATTGGAGGGAATATGGAACAAGAGAACAGAGCAAAGATCACCGTCTGGCTGAAGCCGGATATCGTGCAGCGCATGGACGGATGGCTCAAAGCGGACAACTGCAAAAGCCGTGGGGAGTTCACGGAGAAGGCCCTCCGGTTCTACATGGGATACCTTGCAACTGAGGACACATCGGTGTTCCTCTCCCGCACCCTGGTGGACACCCTCCAGGGGATCGTGGCGGACAGCCACAACCGCCTGCGCTCCATGATATTCAAGTGGTGCGTGGAGCTGAACATGATGGGCCACACCATCGCTGCCCACTTCCGGGCAGACCCCATCAACCGCAGAGAGCTGCGGGCCTATGCCGTGGATGAAGTGCGGCGAACCAACGGCCAGATCAGCTTCGACAGGGCGCTGGATCAGCAGCGCCGGTTCCCGGATGAACCGGGTGACCTGTTCGATGTATGAGCAGGCTCCGTTTCATGTCACCGTATCTCAAGGGCGGAGGCGGCAGCAGCACAAAGATGGTAAACCGTATGCAGTACTTCGCCACCCGGCCCGGCGTGGAAGTGCTCCGGGAGGCGCCGGATGATCTGCCGGCCACGAAAAAACAGCAGACCTACATCCGGCGGCTGCTGCGCTCCTTCCCGGAAGCGAAGGAGTTGCTGGAATACGAGGACTATCTGAAAAAGCCAACGCAGCTGTCAGCATCAGAGTTCATCCAGCAGGCCCGGGAGAATTTCGTGGACCCAATGAGTCAGCGGGAGAACTATCTGGACTACGTGTCCCACCGCCCCGGTGTGGAACTGCGGGGAGAGCACGGTCTCTGGACCAGCGGGGGCAAGGTAGAAAATCTAGCCCAGGCAGTCCGGGAGGTGGCGGAGCACACCGGCAACGTGTGGACGCCGGTGGTGGCCATCCGCCGGCAGGACGCGGAGCGGCTGGGCTATGACAGCGCGGAGAACTGGCGGGCACTGGTAAGCGCCTGCCTCTGCGACATCGCCCAGGGCTACAAGATCCACCCGGATCACCTGCGGTGGTACGCCGCCTTCCACAGGAAGGAGCGAAGCGTCCACATCCACATGGTGATTTTCTCCTCGGATCCCAAGGAAGGATATCTCACCAAGGACGGCATCCGGCAGGTGAAGTCTGCCTTCGCCCGGCGGATCTTCCAGCAGGACCTGATGCACGTTTATGAACAGAAGACAGAGTACCGCAGCCATCTGCAACAGGATGCGGCGGAAGCCATGGGGGAGCTGATCCGGCAGATGCGGGAAGGGACCCTGGAGAATCCCCAGCTGGAACAGCAGATGGTGGAACTGGCACGGCGCCTGCAAACCGTCAGAGGGAAAAAGGTCTACGGCTACCTGCCGCCGGAGGTAAAGCTGATGGTGGATGGGATCGTGGATGCGCTGGCTGCTGATGAGCGGGTGGCAGAAGCCTACGACCTCTGGAACGAGATGCGGGAGGCCATCTGCCGGACCTACTCTGAGCACCTGCCGGAGCGACAGCCCCTGTCCAAGCAGAAAGAGTTCAAGCCGGTGCGCAACATGGTGATCCGGGAGGCATTGCTGCTGGGTCAGCAGGAAGTGAGTATCGCAGAAGAGTCGGAGGGAGGGAGTGACATAGCCCCACCCCAACCGGCGGCTGGCACCGCGATAGATGAAGTGGATAGGGTATATCACCAGGAGAAGGGGCACCAGGAGGCGGCAGAACAAAGCACAGCTCATAATGCAGAATACATGGATCATAATACCCGGCCATCACCGGAGCACAGCCTGCTTCCGGCAGCGCAGGCCGTCTCAAAACTCTTTTATCACATGAGCCGGATCTTCGAGGACAACTGCAAGACAGACGCCATGCACCGCGGCCTGCAGATCGACCGGAAACGCCGGCAGCAGCTCCGGGAGCGGCGGCTGGCTATGGGACACAAGCCGGATGACCGTGAGAATGAGGAGATCAGGCTCCAGTAAAGCATAATTTTCAATCTAAAGAGCAATGGTCGAGTTTCTGCTGGACAGAGAAACGTGTATTGAGTATACTATAGTCAACTGAGAAGGTTCGCCTGATCGATTAGGAGGAGATTTCATGGACGGAGCCATGGAAAACCTGTATCGAAAAATAGCTGCCATCGGACGAAGGTTCCGGGCAGAGCGTGTCGTGCTGTTCGGCTCCAGAGCCAGGGGGGACAACCGCTCCCGCAGTGACATTGACATCGCGGTTTTCGGAGTGTCCCCAGATGACTTGCCTGCATTTCGTGAGCAGCTGGATGAATTGCCGACCCTCCTGGAATTTGATCTGGTTTTTGTGACAGAGAAAACCGATCCAAAATTGGTGGCCAATATTGAACGGGATGGTGTGATTTTAATGGACAAAATGCAGGAGAAGTATGAAAAGCTGGTCCAGGCCGTTCAACGTTTGGATGAGGCCATAGCTGACTACGATAAGATAGGACTGGACTCCATCCGTGATGGTGTTATCCAGAGATTCGAGTTCTGCGCGGAGTTGGCATGGAAAACATTGCGAGAGTATTTGCTGGACCAGGGGTATACAGAGATCAACAGCCCGAAGTCTGTGATGAAGCAGGCGTTTGCGGATGGTATTCTGGATCACGAGGATGGATGGCTCCAGCTTCTGGATGCCCGCAATGAAACCTCTCATATTTATGATGAGGCAACGGCCACGACGGTATTCGGGAATATCCGAACCATTTACGTCCCGCTCCTGAAAGACTTGATCCAAAAATTAGGGGAAGTAAAATAATTCCCCCTATTATAAAATTCATTCGATTTTTAGGCACCCGTTCTCCTGCTGGAGAGCGGGTGCCTTTTTCGTGGAGGTGACACGATCATGAACGAATATATCCCCTTCACCGACGAGCAGAAGCGCCGGGCCAACGCGATGGACTTAGAGGACTACCTGCTCCGCCGGGGAGAGAGGCTGCTGCCCTCTGGCCGGGAGAAACGATTGGCTTCGGACCGCAGCATCACCATCCGCGGCAGCGAGTGGTTCGACCATGAGGCGCAGCAAGGCGGCCGCGCCATCGACTTCGTGCGGATGCACGATGGCTGCTCCTTCCAGGAGGCGGTCACGAAACTGCTGAACGGAGAGCAGGGGCAGATGTTTCAGCAGACAGAGGAGAGAAAAGCGGCGCCGCCAAAGATCTTTGTCCTGCCGCCCGCCCATCACAGTATGCGCCGGGTGTACGCCTACCTCATGCAACAGCGGCATATCGACCGGGACATCATCACCTACTTCGCAAGATCAGGAACTCTCTATGAGGATGCAGAATATCACAACGCCGTGTTCGTCGGGACAGACGAGCACGGCGTTGCCCGTCATGCCCAGAAACGCAGCACCAACAGTCAGGGAAAAGCGTTCAAGCTCAACGTGGAGGGCAGCGATGCCCGATACAGCTTTCACCACCTGGGGATGGATGGGGAGCTGTATGTGTTCGAGGCTCCTATCGACCTGCTCTCCTACCTCACCATGAATCCGGAGGACTGGCAGCGCCACAGCTATGTGGCCTGCTGCGGCACCAGCTACGAGCCGGTGCGGTGGATGCTGACCCAGATGGCGTCGCCGGAGGCAGTGTACCTGTGCCTGGACAGCGACCAGACGGGACAGCGGGCCTGTGAACGGATGGCGGAGCTGATCCATACAGAGTTCTGTATCCCCACACAGCAGCTTACGCCGGAGCTGAAGGACTGGAATGAGGATCTCTGCGCCTTACAGGATATACCAAACCGCGGACCGGAGATGAGAATGGGGTGAGCGTCATTGATGAATCAGGAAGTCCTGCAGCTGATCGGCTTTGCTACAGTGGCTTTGATCGTAGTGGGAGGGCTGGCGTTCCTCTCCCAGCACTATACTCTGGACAATATCAAGAGCAAGACCGTGGGCGACGGGCAGTATGGCACCGCCCGCTGGGCCACAGAACAGGAGATCCGAAAGACATACCACCATGTTCCTTTTCGGCCGGACTGCTGGCGGAAGGGATCGGAACTGCCAGAGCACCAGGGCCTGGTGCTGGGCAGCGTGGGGAAAAAGAATGATGTCACGGCCCTGGTGGACAGCGGCGACGTTCACTGCCTTATGATCGGTGCCAGCGGCGTGGGCAAGACGGCCTTCTTCCTGTATCCCAATCTGGAATACGCCTGCGCCTGCGGCATGAGCTATTTCGCTCTGGATACCAAAGGAGACCTGGCCCGGAACTACGGCGCCGTGGCGCAAAAATATTACGGCTACAAAGTCTCTGTGATCGATCTGCGGAATCCCACCCGGTCTGACGGCGCCAATCTGATGACGCTCATCAACCACTATATGGACCTGGCCCGGAAACAGGAGGATAACTCGTCCTGCAAGGCCAGGGCGGAAAACTACGCGAAGATCCTGGCTAAGACCCTCATCAACAACGGCAGCTCCGAGCCGCCGCAATACGGACAGAACGCCTATTTTTACGAAGCTGCGGAGGGCGTGCTGGCATCCATCCTGCTCCTGTTGGCGGAGTATCTGCCGCCGGAAAAGGGGCAACCGGATGTGCGGCACATCGTATCGGTGTTCCAGTTGATCCAGGACCTCCTGGTGCCGGATCCTCACCACAAAGGGAAAAATGGATTCCAGCTTTTAATGAACATGCTCCCGGAACGCCATCAGGCAAAACGGCTGGCCACCTCCGCGGTGGGGGCTTCGGAACAGTCCATGGCCTCCGTCATCTCCACGGCCCTCTCCCGGCTCAACGTGTTCCTGGACACGGAGATGGAGCAGGTGCTCTGCTTTGACAGTCCCATCGACGCGGAGACCTTCGCCTCTCAAAAAAGCGCCATCTTCCTGATTGTCCCGGAGGAGGACACCACAAAGCACTTCATGGCAAGCCTCACCATTCAGAACCTAGCCAGGGAGCTCTTCTCCCTGGCAGATGAGAATCATGGGAAATTGAAGAAACGGGTGGTTTTCTTCTGCGATGAGCTTGGCACCATGCCGCCCTTTGACATCCTGCCCCTGTTCTCCGCCGGCCGTTCCCGGCGGTTGACAATGGTGCCCATCATCCAGAGCATTGCCCAGTTGGAGAAGAACTACGGGAAGGAAGGGGCGGAGATCATCCAGGACAATGTCCAGGACACCATCTTCGGCGGCTTTGCCCCCAACAGCCAGACGGCGGAGGTGCTGTCCAAAGCCCTCGGCAACCGCACGGTGATGAGCGGCTCCGTCAACCGTGGGAAAAATGATACCGGCCAATCTCTTCAAATGATCTCCCGGCCGCTGATGACGCCGGATGAATTGAAGTCCATCCCCAAGGGAGAGTTTGTGGTGATGAAGACCGGCACCCATCCCATGCGGACCCGACTTCGGCTGTTTCTGGAGTGGGGGATCACCTTCGGCGAGCCGTACCAAGTACCGGAGCGGTCAGACCGAAGAGTCGATTGCGCGGGGAAGAAACATCTGGTGCGGGCGATCCTATGTCAGAGGCAGAGCGGGGAACCGTCGGCTCATGTCGACGGCCAGAGCGGCTACAACACGACACGGAGGGGGGTGATTCTATGAGCTTCTTCAATGAGGTCTATGGCGACCGGGAATTATCCGCCCGGGCCAAGACGGTGTGCCTTTATCTCCATGACCGAGCCAACAGGGAAGGGGAGAGCTGGTACGCCATCGGCACCATCGCTGCTGACCTGTCACTCTCCCGCTCCACGGTGAAACGTGCCCTCGCCGATCTGATCCGCCTGGGCTGGGTGGAGAAGCAGCCCCGCTACCGGGAGAACGGCGGCCAGACCTCCAACCTATACCGGCTTGCCCGATAGCCGCAAAAAGCGCAGTCTCCCCACCAGGGGGAGGCTGCGCCGATTAACTGGACCTGGGGCCGGGTCGTCGTGGCCTGGCCAGAAGGTCCCAAGAGAAGGAACTTTATCGTCAGAGAACAGAATTACTGTTCTTCCGAGATTTTCAAACGGCGCAGGGAGTTCTTCAGGGAAACGACCGTATCGGTGATGAGCTTGACTTCCGTGGTATTACAGTCAGCCACAAGGTCACTCAGCCAACTGTTCAGCAAAGGCCGCGCCTGTTCGACCTCAATGCAAAGCAGCTCGTCGGCGGAACAGCCCAGGGCATTGATGATGTCGATCATCACCTGCAAGCTGGGGATACTGTTTCCGGTCTCAATATGGCTGATGTGGGTGACGCCGACTCCCACAGCTTCGGCAAGCTGCTCCTGTGTCATTTTCTGATCCAGCCGGACCGCCCGTATGCGTGAGCCAATGTCTCTGTAATCAACCATACCACAAGTATCCTCCAACGGTTTCGATACTTGTATTGTATGTGCAACTTGGCCATGTTATAATAACTTAAAAGCGCAACAGACTTTATAAGCACAGTTATAAATGGAGATAAATCACCATGACAGAAGCGGAACGATCCATGGATACGAAAGCCTGCGCCATTACCGGTCACCGGCCAAACCGGTTCAAATGGAAATACAAAGAAAACAACAATGGTTGCAAACGGTTGAAGAAACGACTGCGGGATCAGTTTATGCTGCTCTATGCGCAGGGCGTCCGCCGCTTCTATGTGGGCGGTGCTCTGGGGGTGGATATGTGGGCCGGGGATATCCTGCTCCGGCTGAAGGAACAGCCAGAGTACAACGGCATTGAGCTGATAATCGTTCTGCCTTTTGAAAGGCACGATATAGATTGGGACGACCGCAGCCGTAAGCGGATGGATTTCCTGATCCGGCACAGCACTGAAACGGTAGTGATTGGGACAGCAGATGAGCCAGCTATCGCTTATAAAGAGCGAAATTACTACATGGTGGATCATGCCGACTGCCTGCTGGCCGTGTATGACAATAACTGCTCCATCAGGAGCGGAACTGGTATGACGGTCAACTATGCAAAGAAAAAAGGTGCATCTATTATTTTGATTCACCCGGATGCAGCTATTGTGTCAATCGTACAAAATGATACCTAAAGAATTGGTACCGCCAATCACAAAAACTAATATGATTTGTAGTTTATCCCAAAATAGATTTTAAATGGTACTTAATAAAAAATATGGAGAATTGCGTATAAGCAATTCTCCATATTTTTTACAATATTTTTCAGAATGCACTGGCTATCAGAGAATTTTCTCAGCAAATATCCTCGGCCAGATAATACTTTTTCACCGTCTTGTAAGACAGGCCAAAAACGATCAGGCAGAGGGCCAAATCCATAAGAATATAGCTGCCGTTATAAACAGCGGAATAGAGATAAGGATTGGAGAACGTCATTCCCATCAAGCCGGTTGGTTCCAAAATGCGGTAAACGGTGATGCCGCTGATAAAGTGGATCACAAAGCGGCCGACGGAACCCAGCACACTCCCCCAGAACAGCCCGCCGGGTTTTCCTTTGCCGAGTCCGCACAGGCACAGAGGCATAAAGGCCACGATGTAGTCCAGCAAGATGGAAATCCAACCATAACTTACAGCGCCTTGGACAAAAACCTGGAGCAGGCCGAAGGCAGTGCAAACCAGCAACCCCCGGCCAAAGCCCCAGCGGATGCAGAACACAAACAGCGGCAGCATTTCCAGAGAGATGGACCCGCCCTGGGGAACTCATAGGGCTTGAGAAGTCCCAGCACCAGCGCCAAGGCAATCATGATACCGCCCTCAGCCAGCATACGGTTGGTTTTGCGTGTTGTTTCCATTGTCGTTTTTCCTCCAGACAGTAAGATACCGTACCACATCCGGACGGGTGTAGTACGATAATCAAAAACGACAATGCGCCGCTTCGTCACTTCCTACGCCGGCATTACCCGGATCAGGTTCAAGGGACCGGAGACCGCTTCTGGTGTCTCTTCATCTCAGCCGGAACCATTGCTTCCAGCGCCCCTGTGTTCGATTGTGCTACGGTTCAGGACTATTTTATTCATGATCGGGATATTTGTCAAGTGATTTCCAAGCCGGTGGGGGACAGGAGCACCGTATTTACTTTTACAAGAGAGAGTAATACAATAAAGACATGAATATCGAAGAATTACAAGAGAAAATCACAATAATAAGGGAGCCACGGCGAGTGGCCTACGGGAACATCCGGCACAAACTGGAGGATATTATCATCATCGCGTTGTGTATGGTAGGAGAAGAGGACTACGCCGACATGGAGGAATTCGGCGTAGAACGCGAGGGATGGCTTCGCGAATTTCTGGAACTCCCCCATGGAATCCCTGACAGCGAAACATTTCGGCGCATATTGGAAGAATTTAAGAGAATCTCTCTTGTAAAATCGCACATCTCCCTATAATATAAAGATATAACCATAATTTTGATACGTAGGTGAGAAAATATGGATATCTCTATTTTGGAATCTATGTGGGAGAGATTTGTTGAGACGGGCGAATTAGACCCTCGCATGAATCCAATCGTGGCTAAATCTTGGGAAAAATGTAGGAAACATGGCCTTGATCCCATGGGCGGCCTTGGCAAGTATGCAGACGAAGCGGTCTTTCGCAGTATTCTGGCAGAAAACAAGGATCTGCTTGACACTGCATTACCCGTTATGCAAAGTGTTTATGAGATTGTGGAGCAGTCTCATTTCCTGCTGGTTTTGACGGACAGCGTCGGATATGTCTTAGAGACAATAGGCGACATGGATATTCAAAAGAAGTCAAACGATCTGCAATTTTTAAAAGGCTCTCTCTGGAGTGATTTAGAAGTAGGAAGCAACGCTATTGGCATGGCTCTGGATTATGATACGGCTATTCAAACGGTTGGCCCGGAACACTATGGACGTCTCCACCATAACTGGACCTGCTCTGCTGCGCCTATCCACGGCGCAAGTGGAGAGGTGATCGGCTGTCTGGATTTGTCCGGCGATGTCCACAGCGCGCATCTCCATACTCTGGGATTGGTGGTCGCAGCAGCTTTCAGTATTGAAACTATGCTGATTCGCCTGCAGAGTACACGGCTAATGCGGGAAGCTCTAAATGGCAGCGAAGGAAGCGTTGTTCTTCTGGATGATGAATTCCATCCAATCTGGATCAATAAGGCGGCAGAAAAATTTTTAGGGCTCTCCATAAACGAATTGGAAAATGCTGATTTCCGGGAGATGCTGCCCGATGTCGATTGGGGGCAGCTGCAGCAGTGGAACCAAAAAGGACAGTATATTACCAATGATACCAGGCTTACAACTGGCAAGTGTATTTATGATTGCAGTGCGGTCATCACGCCGACACTTGATGCAAACAGGCGAACATTCACTGTTAACTTAAAGCAGCAGGAACATTTGATTGCTTCTGTAAATAAAGTTTCAGGAAATCGAGCAAATTACACATTTTCCAGTATTTATGCGCAGGATCCTCAGATGAAAAAAGTCGTACAGTTAGCACAAAAATATGCCCACTATGATGGCGCGGTACTCATTGAGGGCGAGAGCGGAACGGGTAAAGAGCTGTTTGCACAGGCCATTCATAACGAAAGCAGCCGCGCTAAAGGGCCCTTTGTGGCAGTAAATTGTGCCTCCCTACCGCGGGATTTGATTGAAAGCGAGTTGTTCGGCTACGAAAAGGGGGCTTTTACCGGAGCCTTGCGGGAGGGAAATCCAGGAAAATTTGAGTTGGCCAATCACGGAACATTGTTTTTGGATGAGATTGGAGAAATGCCCCTTGAGTTCCAGGCAAAGCTGCTGCGGGCAGTGGAATCCCTCCGTATCCGGCGTCTTGGGGGAACTCAGGAGAGGAAGCTGGACTTGCGGGTTATTGCTGCGACTAACCGCAATTTACGGCATGAGGCAGAGCAAGGACGGTTCCGACAAGATCTTTATTACCGACTCAATGTTTTAAAATTGGATATCCCGCCGTTGCGTGAGAGACCTCTGGATATTGGCTTCTGTGCAAAGGCGCTTTTGGAGCGGTTTAACCAAAAATATCCTGAGCAAAGAAAGGAAATGTCCCCGGATTATCTGGATGCGTTGCAGCAGTATGATTGGCCTGGCAATGTTCGGGAGCTGCAAAACAGCATGGAGCGGACTTTTTACGCCTGTAATACGGATGTCCTGACGGCAGATGATTTTCGCTTTGTTATAACGGGTATGACAGTTTCGGACAAGAAGGAGAACTGTGGGCAGAAAAATAAACGGGAAGAAATCTTGGCAGTGCTGCGGTCAGCAGAGGGCCGCGCGGAGGTTGCTGCGCAAAAACTGGGAATCAGTCGAGCCACATTTTATCGCATGTGTAAGCGGTATGGCATAGAACCCAAGAAAGTCAAATAAAAATCTCACATTTGTCTCACCCTGTTGAGAAAATATCAGAGTTCGTGAGACTGCCACGAGAAAAATCTCGGCAGTCCCGCGGACTTTTTACTTATTTTTAAGGAAAACCAGAGTTTTTATGGTGATAAATTCACAAGTGAATAGCCAGAGTTTTGTCGCAGCTAGCGAAATTATATATAGGCAAAAGAAATGGCATGAAAATTGCTATATATTTAAGTGAAAGCAACCACAAATACGGATAAGCCTGCAAGGGGGTGAAATATGGGTCGTTATATCATTGAGTTCGGTATGGGGACAGATTTCCACGGCCAGGATGTGAGCAAGGCCGCTGCCAAAGCGGTTAAGGATGCTGTTTCCCGCAGCTGTCTATGTGGTCTGAGCGAAGTACTGAGACTGGAAGATTTGAATCAGGTCAAGATCACGGTCACTGTGGCGGTGCCGAGGCCGGAGGAGGTGAATCCCAAACTGGTAGCGGAATGCCTTCCTATTGGAAGTGCGGAGGTTCGGGCAGTAAATGGCGGATTGCATCTGCCTGGACTGTACCTGCCCCAGTTTGGCGACAAAGATGACAGCATTGAGGTGGCTGTCGCAGCGGTAGAAGTTGAAATCCCGGAACGGAACGCCGTTCTTAAATAATTTATAAGGAGGTCATTTAATGAAAGTATCCAAGGAAGCCATGAAGGACATGTACCTGCGGATGGTGCGCATCCGTGAATTTGAGAGTAAGGCGCAAAGCCTGTTTGCCGACGGCAAGATCCCCGGTTTCGTACATCTGTATCTGGGCGAGGAGGCTGTTGCCACCGGTGTGTGTGAGTGCCTGCGGGATGACGACTACATCACCAGCACCCATCGCGGCCATGGACATATCGTGGCCAAAGGCGGCGATTTGAAGTTCATGATGGCGGAGCTTTACGGCAAGGCTACTGGCTACTGCAAGGGCAAGGGCGGTTCCATGCACATCGCGGATCGTGACAAGGGCATCCTGGGTGCCAACGGCATCGTGGGTGCCGGCCATAACATCGCTGTGGGGGCTGGATTGTCCGCCCAGTACCGGGGTACGGACCAGGTCTGCGTCTGTTTCTTCGGTGATGCATCCACCAACCAAGGGACTTTCCATGAGTCCCTGAATATGGCCGCCATCTGGAAGCTGCCCATCATCTTCGTCTGTGAGAACAACAACTACGGTATCTCCATGAGCCAGGCCCGGCATCAGGCCATCAAAGACGTGGCGGATCGCGGCGCGGCCTATGGCATTCCCGGTATTGCCGTGGACGGCAACGATGTCATGGCCGTCAATGAAGCTGCCGCCGAAGCGGTGGCGCGTGCCCGGAAAGGCCAGGGCCCCACGCTGTTGGAGTGCAAGACCTATCGCTGGAGAGGCCACTTTGAGGGCGACCCCGGCAACTACAAGCCCAAGGAAGAACAGGAGGCTTGGCTGAAAAAAGATCCCATCCCCCGGTTTAAGACATTTCTTCTGGAAAACAAAATTCTGACAGCGGAGGAGATTGCTGCGCTGGACCAGCAGGTCAAGGACGAGATGGCGGAGGCTATCCGCTTTGCCGACGAAAGCCCTGATCCCGCTGTGGAGACCGTGGTTCAGGATATTTATTCCGACATCGTTGAGGAGGTACGTGCCAGATGAAGAAGATGAGTTATGCGGAAGCCATCCGGGAGGGTATGAGCATCCGGATGCGTGAGGACCCCAATGTGTTGCTGTTTGGCGAGGATGTGGGCGCATTCGGAGGCTGCTTTGGTGTTACCGCCGGTATGTTCAATGAATTCGGCGATAAGCGGGTGCGGGATACCCCCATCAGCGAGGGCGCTATCATCGGCGCGGCGGTTGGCTCTGCTGCCACTGGCCTTCGCCCTATCGCGGAGCTGATGTTCTGCGACTTCCTGACCGTCGGCATGGATCAGTTGGTCAACCAGGCGGCCAAGATGCGCTATATGTTCGGCGGCAAGATTTCCATGCCCATGGTGGTCCGCCTGCCGGGCGGCGCCGGCGTCAGCGCGGCGGCCCAGCACTCCCAGTCCCTGGAGGCATGGGTCACCCATGTGCCGGGCCTGAAGGTTGTTTATCCTTCCACTCCGCAGGACGCACTGGGCCTGATGCTCTCCGCCATTGATGACGACAACCCCGTCATGTATGTGGAGCACAAGGCCATGTATACCCTGAAAGGCGAAGTGAACAGCTTTGACCCCATTCCTCTGGGTAAGGGCGATATCAAGCACGCCGGTGATGATGTGACAGTGATTGCTACCGGTAAGATGGTCCATGAGGCGCTGGCTGCAGCCAAGGCGCTGGGGGACGAAGGGATCTCTGTTGAGGTTTTGGACCCCCGCTCCCTGTATCCTCTGGACAAGGATCTGATCGCGCAGTCTCTGAGCAAGACCCACAAAGCGGTCATCGTTATGGAAGAGAACCGCCGCGGTGGTTATGGCGGCGAGATTTCCGCCATCATTGCCGAGGAAATGTTCGACTACCTGGACGCACCGGTGATTCGGCTGGGAGCTCTGGATACTCCTGTGCCTTTCGCTCCCGTTTTGGAGCAGGCGTATCTTCCCAATGCACAGGACATTATTAAAGCTGTCCGTGAGCAGGCGTAAAGGCCATTAGCAAAGGAGGGGCGTCATGCCCAGTATCGGTATTATTGCGAATCCGGCATCAGGAAAGGACATCCGCAGACTGGTGTCATATGCGACGACAATCGACAATCAGGAGAAGGTCAACATTGTCAAGCGCATCGTGCTGGCAGCCCAAGCCATGGGAATTGATTCGGTGTGGTTTATGCCGGATACGTTCCAAATTGGCTGGACAGTAATTTCAGATCTTTCAAGAGATGAAAAACTGCGGGCAGAATGCCATATCCTGGATATGCCGCTGACCGCCACGCCAGAGGACACCACCAAAGCTGCCACCAAGATGGAAGAGATGGGAGTCGGCTGTGCTGTGGTACTGGGCGGAGATGGGACCAGCCGTGCCGCGGCTAAGGGCATCCATCGGATGCCCCTCCTTCCTCTTTCCACAGGAACAAATAATGTGTATCCAGCCATGACGGAGGGAACGGTGGCCGGAATGGCCGCCGCTGTTATAGCGCAGCTGTCGGATATAGAAAAATGCTGTATTCGGGACAAGCGAATCGAGGTGTCCTTAAACGGGGATTTTAAGGATATAGCATTGGTGGATGCTGTAATTTCAGACGATTTATGGGTTGGCTCCAAAGCCATCTGGGAGCCAGAAAAATTGCGCCATATTTTTGTTACCCGCTGTCATCCGGCAAGTATCGGTTTTTCCTCTGTCGCGGGCTGTCTTTATGTCGTAAAAGATACAGATGATTATGGGTTGGCGGTTGACATGGAATCTCCGGGGGAAAAAATTCTTGCGCCTATCGCTGCAGGTATCTTGTCACCACTGGAAATTGGCAGAGTGAGGATTATGCCCATTGATACCCCGCAGCAAATTGCCCTGAAAGCTGACTGCATGGTAGCGCTGGATGGTGAAAGGGAGCTGCGCGGCCATAAGGGAGACATGCTGACGTTCACCATTACAAAAAAAGGGCCATGGCGCGTCCAGACAAGAGAGACGCTGGAAGAAGCGGCCCGCTGCGGCTTTTTTGCCGCCGAAAGACTTTTAAATTCAAAGTAACCAGGAGGTATGTACATGGCACTGGAAATCCTCATGCCGAAGCTGGGCCTGACCATGACGGAAGGGACCATTGAGGAGTGGAAATTCAAAGAGGGCGATGCTGTTAAAAAGGGCGATGTCCTGTTTTCTGTTGCGACAGACAAATTGACCAATGATGTGGAGGCCGAGGCAGATGGCATTTTACTGAAAATTCTGCTGCCGGAGGGTGAGACCGCGTCCTGCAAGGCGGTGATTGGATACATAGGCCAGGCAGGTGAGGTGGTTCCCACTGCTGGAGAGAATAAAATCGAGGCACCGGAGGAAACAAGGTCGGACAATATCGGCATCCAGGCGGAAAAAACAGACACACGGGCACCCGGCGCTCCTGTTTTGGCATCTCCCGCCGCTAAGAAGCTGGCGAAGGAGAAGGGGATTGACCTGGTGAGTATCCCAGGCACAGGGCCGAAAGGCAGGATTACCCTGGAGGATGTTGAGGCGTATCTGGCAAAACCTCAGCCTGCGGAGGGTGAGGCTGGCCAAAAAACCAGCCCCATGGCCGCCAAGCTGGCCGCCGAGCTGGGCGTGGACGTCAGCAAGCTGGACGTCCAGGGCCGCGTGATGAAGGCGGACGTGCTGGCCGCCGCCGCTCCCGCTGCCGCCGCCCCCGCGCAGGGCAGCAACGACCTGCCTCCCGTGAAGGTGAACCCGCTGCGCCGCAGCATCGCGGCCAACATGTCCGCCTCCTGGGCCACCTCTCCCAGAGTCACGTACACCCATCCCGTGGATGTCACGGCGATGAAGGACCTGCGTGCCAAGCTGAAGGACGGCCTGAAGGAGCAGGGGATCAAGCTAACCTACAACCACATCATCATGAAGGTGGTGGCCAAGGCCCTGACGGAGTTCCCCGATATCAACGCCAGCTTCGCAGGCAACATGCTGACCCGCCACATCCATGTCAACATGGGCCTGGCAGTGGCAAAGGGCGACGGCCTAATCGTCCCCAACGTGAAGAGCTGCGAGGAAAAGTCCTTGGCCGAGATCGCCAAGGAGACCGAGGCCCTGATCGAGGCCACCCGGTTCGGCAAGATCGCCATGGAGGACATGACCGGCGGCACCTTCACCATCTCCAGCCTGGGACCCTACGGCATCACCAATTTCTCCCCCATCATCAACCAGCCCGAGCTGGCGATCCTGGGCGTGTGCGATATGGTGGATACCCCCGTTGTGCGTGACGGTCAGATCGTGATCCGTTCCATGATGAACCTGTGTCTGACCGCTGACCACCGCGTGATCGACGGCGTGATGGCCTCCAAGTTCCTCAAGCGCATCTGCGAACTGCTGGAGAACCCCTATCTCCTCCTTACCTGACAGACAAAGGACGGAGGCGAGTGCCTCCGTCCTTTTCAGATGAAAAGAGCGATCGAAAGGAGCTGTACGATGAAACTGCAAGCCGCATTCATTTTCCTGGTGGGTGATGCCGACGAGACCACCCGTGCCGTCGTCTCGACGCCGAGCATCGAGCTGCACGCCATTGGGTGCAGGAATTATGACGAGGCCGTCTCCGTTGCAAAGGCGTGCGTGGCGGACGGCGTGACCGCCGTGGAGCTGTGCGCGGGCTTCGGCAACGAGGGTATTGCGCGCATCCAGCAGGCCGTCGGCCCGGATGTGGCGGTGGGCGCTGTAAAGTTTGATTTCCATCCCGCCCTGGGCTTCCGGAGCGGAGACAGGCTCTTTTGAAAGAACCGCAAGGACTGTGTATAGATTTTAGAAGCAGAAAGGAACTGTGAATATGGCAACTGAAGTACTGATGCCGAAGCTGGGCCTGACGATGACGGAGGGCACCATCGAGGAGTGGAAGATCAAGGAGGGCCAGCCCGTTAAGAAAGGCGACGTGCTGTTCTCCGTGGCCACTGATAAGCTGACCAACGATGTGGAAGCGGACGCTGACGGCATCCTGCTGAAGATTTTGCTGCCCGAGGGCGAGACCGCCGAGTGCAAGAGCGTCATCGCCTATATCGGCGCTGAGGGCGAGGCGGTTCCCGGCGCCGCCCCTGCTGCCGCTCCCGCGGCCGAGGCTGCTTCCGCAGCTCCCGCCGCTGCCGCTCCTGCCGCCGCGGCACCTGCGGCCGGCCCCAAGACTGTGCTGGTGGTTGGCGGCGGCCCTGGCGGCTATGTGGCCGCCATCCGCGCCGCGCAGCTGGGCGCCAAGGTCACCGTCATCGAGAAGGAGCACCTGGGCGGCACCTGCCTGAACGTGGGCTGCATCCCCACCAAGTGCCTGCTGCACAGCGCGGAGCTGATCTCCCAGATCAAGGAGCAGGGCGCTGACATCGGCGTGAAGGTGACGGGCGTGGAAGTGGACTTCCCCCAGGTCATCGCCCACAAAAACGCCATCAGCAAGAAGCTGACCAGCGGCATCGCGGGCCTGTTCAAGCTGAACAAGGTGGCGAAAATTGACGGCGAGGCCAGCTTTGTGGCCCCTGGCAAGCTGTCTGTGAAAAAGGCCGACGGCAGCACTGAGGAGATGACCGCTGACGCCATCATCCTGGCCACCGGCTCCGTCAACAGCCAGCCCCCTATCCCCGGCCTGAAGGAGAACCCCAACTGCATCGACTCCACCGGAGCCCTGAGCCTGGAAGCCCTGCCCAAGAGCATGGTGGTCATCGGCGGCGGCGTCATCGGTCTGGAACTGGCCTGCGCCTATGCGGCCTTCGGCACCAAGATCACCGTTGTTGAGGCCCTGGACCACATGCTGCCCATGCTGGACGGCGACCTGACCACCATCGGCGTGGCGCACATGAAGAAGATGGGTATGGAGTTCAACCTGGAGTGTCCTGTGCAGTCCGTGGAGCCCTCTTCCGTGGGCGCCAAGGTGGTCTGCAAGAACAAGGCGGAGGAGACCGTCAGCTTTGAGGCGGAGAAGGTCCTGGTGGCCATCGGCCGCCGCGCCAACACCGCCAGCCTGAACCTGGAAGCCGGCGGCCTGAACAACGACCGGGGCCGCATCATCGTCAACGACAAGATGGAGACCAATGTCCCCGGCGTGTACGCCATTGGCGACTGCGTATTCGGCAAGGCCCAGTTGGCCCATACTGCTTCCGCCATGGGCGAGGTGGCCGCTGAGAACATCATGGGTATCCCCGCCGTCTATGACGAGAAGACCAACCCCACCTGCGTGTACATGGAGCCCGAGGCGGCTTCCGTGGGCCTGACGGAAGAGCAGGCCAAGGCCAAGGGCCTGAACTACAAGGTGGGCAAGTTCCCCATGAGCGCCAACGGCAAGGCGCTGATCCTGAACGGCGGCGAGGGTCTGGTGAAGATCATCGCGGACGCCAAGTACGGCGAGGTGCTGGGCATGCACATCATCGGGCCCCGTGCCACGGACCTGATCGCCGAGGGCGCCCTGGCCATCCGGCTGGAAGCCACCATCGATGAGCTGATCTCCACCATCCACAGCCACCCCACGGTCACCGAGACCATGCGGGAGGCCGCTCTGAACGTGGAGAAGCGCGCTATTCATACGATGAATCGATAAATGTATGTTTTCCACTCGGTGAATGCCGGATTGTTCTATCAGGTTGAAGATTGCGGGTTGCTGATTGATACCTTGCATGATGGAGGCAGAGGCTTTTCCTGCACTCCCGGTAATATTTTGAATCAAATCGCAGCGCATACAAATGTTGCTGCGAAAGAGATTCATTTGACCTTTACCCACCTTCATGATGATCACTTCAGTGGAAAACAGGTACGCGATTTTATGAGAAAATATCCTACGGCAAAAATCTGCATGCCGGAAATGTGGATATCTGGCGTCAATTTGGATGAGAATATCAGGCGGACATATATTTTGGATCTTGGCAGATCCCATTTAACAGCGTTTCCTACGGTTCATGACGGAAAAGAATATGCAAAAGTGCCGCACCAATCTCTGATGCTTCAGGCATCAGGTCAACAACATCTGATATGTGGTGATGCGCTTTTGGATCTTTCTCTGGCCCGTCATGTACAGAGGGCATGTCCAGGAGACATTTGTGCGGCTTTTGTCAATGTATATCAGCTTGCATCCAAGCCAGGACAGGCATTTTTGAAAGCAATATGCCCGCGACATATCTTTCTATATCATTTGCCATTTAAGGAAGACGATATTTTTCCTATCGAAAAATCGCAGTAAGCGTTATCATGCGTTTGCCACAGGAACTGAAATATGTGCAGCTTTTGGAGCCAATGCAGTCCATTTTTTGAGAAATTGAAAAAGCGCACCACATATCTCTGCAGCCTCTGAGAAACGAAATTTTCTTGCCGCCCCTCCGAATGCTCTCTCTTCCCCCTAGCATTCGGAGGGGTAACCATATAGTATAGTTGGATATGAAATTAACTTGACTTAAAAGAATATGTTGACAGTCTGTAATTTTTGTAAGGATCCGTTTTACAACCAAGCCTTTGAGGAGTTTATTTTTCAAACATTTTTGGAGGATGATATTTTTTTCCTATGGCAAAATGTCACCTCTGTAGTGGTGGGCAGCTATCAGAACATCTGCCGGGAGGTCCATGTGGAGACCTTGCGGAAGCTGGGCATCCCTATGGTCCGCCGCATGAGTGGCGGCGGCACAGTCTACCACGACTTGGGCAACGTGAATTACACCTACATCACACAGCAGGACGGTCCGTTGGACTATGATCGCTGCCTCAAGCCGGTGATCGACGCCCTAAACGCCATCGGCGTGCCTGCCCGGAAAAGCCGCACCTGCGACATTGCTATCGGGGAGCGGAAGATTTCCGGCAGCGCCCAGCGAGTGACCGGAGGACGGGTCCTGCACCATGGGACACTGCTGTTCCAGTCCGATCTGACCGTCCTGGACCAGATCACCACCCACCACAAGAACGACTGCTTCCGGTCCAAGGGGACGATATCCGCCATCTGCCCCGTGACCAACATCGCCGACCACCTGGCCGAGCCCATGACGCTGGAGGAGTTCCAGTGCCGGCTGCTGAATCAGATGGCGCCCGCCGGCAGCCCCCATCTGACCCTGACGGCGGAGCAAGAGACGGAGGTCCGGCGTCTGCGGGATGAGAAGTACCGCAGCTGGGAGTGGACCTGGGGCAAGACCCCTGCCTTTACATATGAGAATAGCGGCGCCTTTGCCGGCGTGCCCATCCGCGTGGCCTATTCCGCCAAGCGGGGCATCGTCTCCGATGCCGCCATCGACTGCGCCGCCCTGGACGGCCAGGAGGCCGCCCGCCTGCTGAACGGCGCCCGGCTGGACCCGGAGGGCTTTGCGGGCATCTGCCGGCTTCTGGCGGGAGACCGGGCAGAGGAACTGATGGACTGGCTGCTCTGAATCCAGAAGCTTTTCCTATAGAACAACGGTAAGATAACCGCGGTCAACGCGGAGAAGGGATGGATCATACCATGGAAAAAGAACTGACAATGCCCAAACTGCGTCCGGAGATGGAAAAGGGAGTCCTGTGCGCCTGGCTGAAAGAGGAGGGCGACACTGTCGCCGCCGGTGAGCCCCTGTTCGAGATCGAGACGGACAAGGTGGTCAACCAGATCGAGGCCACGGAGAGCGGCGTTTTGAAAAAGCAGCTGGCCGAGGAGGGCGACACGGTGGACGTGGCGGCCCCGGTGGCCATTCTGGAGACGAAGTGAGGCTGGTTCCGCCATGGAGAAGAAACCTGAGTGGCTGAAAGTCCGCTATAATCAGGAGGCCGTCACAGAGGTGGCGGAACTGATGCGGGACCTGAACCTGAACACTGTGTGCAAGGAGGCCAACTGCCCCAACCTGGGGGAGTGCTACCGCAAGCACACCTCCACCTTTATGATCCTGGGCAGCATCTGCACCCGGAACTGCCGGTTCTGCAACGTCACCACCGGCCATCCCCTGCCTCCAGCCCCGGAGGAGCCCATGAACGTGGCGAAAGCCGCCAAGAAGCTGGGGCTGCGGCACGTGGTGCTGACCTGCTCCACCCGGGACGACCTGCCCGACGGCGGCGCCGAGCAGTTTGCCAAGTGCGTCCGGGCCATCCGGGAGCTGTGCCTCGGAATCACGGTGGAGACCCTGATCTCCGACATGAAGATGAACACTGACGCCCTGGACATTGTCATCGCCGCCCACCCGGAGGTGCTGAACCACAACGTGGAGACCGTCAAGGAGCTGCAGGCTGCTGTGCGGCCCCAGGCCCGGTATGAGCGCTCTTTGAACGTACTGCGGTACTGCAAGGAGAAAGCCCCCTCGCTTCTGACCAAGACCGGCTTTATGGTGGGCCTGGGCGAGACGGAGGAGCAGATCAGCGCCCTGATGGACGACATTTTAGACACCGGCTGCGACATCCTGACCATCGGCCAGTACCTCCAGCCCTCGCCCCAGCACTATCCCCTGGCCCGGTACGCCACGCCGGAGGATTTTGCCCGCTACAAGGAGATGGCCCTGGCCAAGGGCTTCCGCCATGTGGCCTCCGCGCCCCTAGCCCGCAGCTCCTATAAAGCCTGGGAGGTATTGGAGGACGTCCATGATCTATATTGAGACCAATTCCACCGACGTCTATTACAACTTCGGCCTGGAGAACTACTTCACCGTGGAAAAGCGGCTGCCGGACACTGTATTCCTGTTCTGGCGCACCACGCCTACGCTGATGGTGGGCAAGTACCAGAATGTGATGGAGGAGATCAACAAGCCCTACGCCGACGCCCACGGCATCAAGATCGTCCGCCGCATGAGCGGCGGCGGCACCATCTATACGGACCTGGGCGGCTGGCAGTTCTCCTTTATCCAGCACCGGGACGCGGAGCAGATTGAATTTGAGGAATACATCGCCCCGGTCATCGACGCCCTGAAGGAGCTGGGCGTTGCGGCCGCCTTTAACGGCCGCAATGATTTGACCATCGATGGGAAGAAGTTCTCCGGCAACGCCCAGTACCGGCTGGAGGACTGCATCGTCCACCACGGCTCGCTGCTGTTTGACACGAACATCCGCCAGATGGTGGAGTCCACCACCGTGGACAGCTATAAGATCCTGTCCAAGAGCATCAAGTCCGTCCGGGACCGGGTGACCAACATTGCCGAGCATATGCCCGTCCCCATGGAACCGGAGGAGTTCAAGACCTGCATGGTCCGGCACATCATGGGCGGCAGCGACGCGGTCTATGAGGTGACGCCGGAGGACGACGTGCGCATCCGCCAGCTGGCGGCGGAGAAGTTTGACAACTGGGAGCGCATCTATGGCACCAATCCCAAGTTCAACATTGAGCGCACTGGCCGGTTCGAGGGCGGCAAGATGCAGTTCAAGATCGACGTGCAGAAAGGCGTGATCCAGCACGCCTCTGTCTACGGGGACTTTTTCTCCACCCTGGGCGCGGACACCATCTGCGCCGCCCTGATAGGCTGCCGCTATGAGCGGGCCGCCGTGCTGGAGGCGCTGCGGGCCCATCACATCGACGGCGCGGTCTACCGCATCTCCGCCCAGGAGATGGCAGAGGTTATCGCGGACTGAAATAAAAAGCTCCATGGCCCGACTAAGAATGCATCCTTTATTTTTGTGGTAATATGCATGCTTTCTGCTCGGATATATCAGTTTAATTAAAAAACATTTCCATTCCAGGTGCTGGGGAGATCCGGGTGGCGGTGGTCTCCGGGCTGGGGAATACCCGGAAGTTGATGAAGGCATTGGAGAGCGGGCAGGGCCGCTACGACTTCGTGGAGGTGATGGCCTGCCCCGGCGGCTGCGCAGGAGGCGGCGGCCAGCCCATCCACGACGGAGAGGAGTTGGCCGGGAAGCGGGAAGATGCCCTGTGGAAGCTGGATCAGAAGGCCACCATCCGGTTTTCCCACGAGAATCCGGAGATTCAGTCTCTCTACCAAGAGTTCCTGGAGCGTCCGCTGGGAAAGAAGTCCCACCACCTGCTCCATACAGATCATACAACATGGGAGGTTGTGGAAAAAGGTATATGGTTGGACTCTAATTAGATAGTAATTTTGCATATAAAATTGAATTATAAATTGGATAAAACATAGAAAACCGACTGATTTCTCAAATATTTTTAAGACCCGGCAATTACCTTGCCGGGTCTTGCTTTATCCTCAGAACCACAGAGCGAGGTGAGGAGGTGAGGTAATTGGGGCCGTCTGAACGGAGACAGGCGATATGGGAATATCTGTGCAACGCACGGTTCAGCACAACGAGACAACTGGCGGACCGTTTTGGCGTTTGCGAACGTACGATCCGAAGCGATTTGATCGCGCTTGCATGTACATATCCCATCGAAACTTCATTTGGCCCTTATGGAGGCATTCGCGTTTCCAATTGGTACCATCCAGAACAAAAGCGTCTGTCAGCCAGGCAGACATCTCTATTGGTGCGAGTCCGATTGACCCTGGAAGGCGAGGACCTGAAGGTAATGAACTCCATCCTCATCCAATTCGCTCTGCCGGGAAGCTATTAGAAAGATGGACTTTCTGTGGCTTTCGTGTACCTCGAAAAGTGAATATCCGGCAGCGGATTCCCATCAGCTGGCAGTCCCCCGGAAGGGGAAAAGCGATGCGGCGGATGCGCGAAGACCACCTGTGCAGGCGGAAGTCTGCATCAACGACGGCAAGAAAGGTGCGGAGCGGGTCCATCTAGCCCAAAGCAGCTCTGGCAGGCTGTTTCGCCACGACCCTGTCAGCCTATAATGGTACACCTGCCCCGCGTATGCGGGGCCAGCTCGGAGAGATCCTCGGAGGGGTGAGAGTCCCGTGGGCGTTGCCAAACGCCGATCCGTATGTCGCCCATCAGCTCGGGAAGTAGTGTCGAATAGAGCTGAATAACAAGAAATAGATTTTATAAGTGTCCGCCTCAGAGTATGGTTTCACAAGAGAAGCAGAAAAATTCAGAGGTCGGGACACGATTTGCGGGCCGGAGATTGCAAATAATCTCCGGCCCGTGATATATCCCATCTATAAAGCAAAATCGCTTTACAGCAAGTTCCCAGCTTGATTTCAGAAGCTACAGAGATCACAGAAAGAGCTTTTAAAGCAGACGTGGTGGCTGTATTTGTGGAATCAAGACGGTAGCAAACTATAAAAGAGAGGAGCAGACAATATGGCGAACCAAATCTATAAGTCCTTTGAGGAACTGCCTGTAATGCTGACAATCCCACAAGTGGCAAGTGTACTCAGTATATCGCGGGCTGGAGCCTATGAACTGGCCCACAGGAAAAACTTCCCGGCCATGCTCGTCGGAAGCCGGATTGTTGTTCCAAAGGATCGGCTGCTGGCCTGGGTAGACCGGAAAGTGTCTGAACAGATTTAAAACAGGAGATGAAAAAATGTCCAATCGGAAAAACCGTGGAGATGGCAGCATTCGAAAGCGTTCAGACGGTCGCTGGGAAGGCCGTTATACGGCAGGCCGGAACGAGGAAACCGGGAAACTCATTTACAAAAGTGTTCTGGCAAGGACACAAGCCGAGTGTAAGCGGCAGCTTCGGGAAGCGGTCTGGAATCGGGAACATAAAGCAACGCCGCTGACCGGTTTGGCTCAGGAAACGCAAGGAACTTCTGCACCACAAATGAATTGTCAAGAGTACACAGTCGCGCAGTGGCTCCAGACCTGGTACGATCTCTATGCGAAACAAAATATTCGAGAAAGCACCCAAATACAATACAGCTACTTTATGAATCAACTGGTAATCCCGCAAATCGGTGAAGTTCCGTTAAGTCAACTGACCGGATTGCGTCTCCAGATTCTTTATCAAGATCTTCGCATCAATGGAAGGGTACATTCCCAGAAACGGGCGAGTTCCGGTCTGAGTCCTAAAACGGTCCGCAGTGTTCATATGTTTCTGCACGCCGCATTGGAACAGGCAGTTCGTGCCGGTATCATCGCTAAAAATCCGACGATGGAGTGCAAACCTCCAAAACTGGATCGGAAGGAAATGAAGGTCATCCAGCCGGAGCAGATCGGGGACTATCTACAGGCGGCAGCAGAGCGGAACGTGCTGCCATTGTTTTTTCTAGAGCTGACTACCGGCCTGCGTCGGGGCGAGCTACTGGCTCTGCTCTGGAGCGATCTGGACCCACAGAACAGAAGCGTCTCTGTGACGAAGTCTGTCAGCCGGCTGAATGGAAAACTGGTGGTGAGTCAGCCCAAGACCCAGCATTCCATCCGTACCCTGATCGTTCCCCAGCAGGCAGTGGATCTACTGATCCAGGAACACAGTCTGCATCCGAATAATCCATATCTGTTCCCTTCCCCAACAACTGGAACCATGTACAGCCCTGAGACCGTGGCACGAATCCACAAGAGAATCCTTCGGGACGCTGGACTGGAGGACTGCCGTTTTCATGATCTGCGGCATACTTTTGCCACCGTGGCCCTCCAGAACGGTGTCGACATTAAGACGCTCTCCGGGATGCTGGGCCACTACTCCTCCGGATTCACACTGGATACCTATACCCATGTGACGCGGAAAATGCAGGAGGAAGCGGCAGAGAAAATGGGGCAGTTCATGGAGATGAAGCTGTGATGAAAGCACCTGAAATCGTCCATTTTGTCCAGCTCCGTCTAATTAAAGTGCTCCCCAAGTCAAGGACAAAATCATTTGACCCATTGCGGCAGCATTCCGGCGGGGTGCTCACCTGTGGAGATGTACTCGTAAAATTCGTTTGGGGACAGCTTCGCCAAGTCCCACTGGCAGCGGTCCTGGTTGTAATAACCCATCCAGCGGTCAATGGATGCCTTCGCATCCGCAAAGGATGTCCAACCGGGGATCTCACCGGCCAGCTCGTCTTTCATGTGCCCGAAAAAGCTCTCCTGGGGTGCGTTGTCCCAGCAGTTGCCCCTGCGGGACATGGAGCGCCGCAGCTCCCGGCTCTCCACCAGTTGAATGAACTTCAAGCCGGTGTAGTGGGTGCCCTGGTCACTGTGGATCACAGTCTCTTTGTTCAGCGAGGTGCCGTAGTTCTGCACCAGCCGCTCCACCATCTCCAGAACGAAATCCACTTCCAGAGATTCACTCATGGCATAGGATAAGACCTGTTTCGTGCAGGCGTCCAGGATCGTGGACAGATAGCAGAACTTCCCATTCAAAGGGATATAGGTAATATCCGTCAGGAGGATGGCCCTGGGACCGCGTGATTCAAATTCCCGGTTCACCAGATTCTCCGCGGTGCTGCCCATCCGGATAGACCTCTGTAATCTGCGGTAGGGATTCGGCTTCCGAATGGGGCAGGTGAGACGGTACTTCCGCATGAGCCGGCGGATTTTCTTCACATTCATCCGCACGCCCATGTGCAGCAGCCGCATATGGATGCCCCGGGCTCCCTTTGCGTAGCCGCAGAACCGGTACGCCTCTAAAATCCACTCAAAATCTGCCCGGTCCCTCTGCTCCCTCGTTTCCCTGGCTCGTTCGGAACGCACCCAGTTGTAATAGCCGGAGCGGGACACACCGGCCAATTCGCACAGCTCTTTCACGGTGAGGATGTTCTTCCGGTCCGCCAACGCCTCCTGGATGGCCGCGAACCGTTCTCCGGCACTGTCCATGACTACTGTTCCGGCTTGTCGTGCAGCCGCATGACTTTTTTAACAACGCCATTTGCTGCTGGAGACACAGGATCTCCCGCCGCATCCGTCTGGCAGCTTCGACAGACGGGGAGTCCGCCGATGTTGTCTCCTTCTGCAGGCGCACGCCGCCCCGGGTGCCCTCACGAAGCCCTTCCAGAGACTTGGCTTCCCGCCGAATGCGCTTGGTGGTGTTGTGGACCCGCTCGAAGCCCAGGACTTCCGTGTTATAGCCCAGCTTGCGGAAGGCGGCCGGTCCGGTGTACCCTTGCAGGCTCAAGGCCCAGAACGCCTCCTTGAAGGCGAGGGTGTAGGAGATCGTGTCCGCTGTCACGCACCGTGTGTACGGGTTTGCCCGTAGATGCCGGATCTCCTCCGGCGTGAATTGTTTTTTTGTGCTCATGCAGCACCTCCATCTGGTGATCTTATTTTATCACAGATGAGGTGCCTCTGACCCTATGGGTCAAATGCGTGTCCACTAAACGGGGCCGTGGGTCAAATCCATCGTGTCCATTTTCTTGGGTACAGTTTAAGGTACAGTTTAGGCAAAAAATGGGTCAGAAAATGGGTCAGCAAAAATGAAGTCCTCAAAAAAGTACAAAAAACCCGCTGATTTCTAGTGAAATCAGCGGATTTTTGGTCCGAGTGGCGGGATTTGAACCCACGGCCTCTTGGTCCCGAACCAAGCGCGCTACCAACTGCGCTACACCCGGATAGCTGCCTCTCTTCCGGGGCACCAAGGCCCCGCAAAGCAGCGTAGTTTATTATACGGAATTTTTTGGCCGTTGTCAAGTGTAGAAGTTGTTTCGATCCCTATCTCTCAGGACTGCGGCCCCAAGGCCGGGGGCACGGTACACGTGCCCCCGGTTTGATTGCCTCATTGGTTCAATGCTTTTTTCAGTCTCTCTTCCTGCCCTTCCGGCCCAGAATCACGATGGCTGCTGCGCCAGCCAGAGAGGCCGCCAGCAGTGCCAGATACAGCGCCAGCTGGGCAGTGTCTCCCGTGGGAACAGAGTCATCCGGTTCATCAGGGTGCCCCGGTTCGTCCGGCGTATCCGGCATATCAGGATCCGGGCTTTCGTCCGGGTCAGGGGTCGGATGCGGATCTGGATCCGGCATGGGATCGGGACCCGGGTCTGGATCCGGCTTGGGGTCTGGATCTGGATCCGGGTCCGGCGGCGGAGTCGTGTCGTCATAATTGATGATTAGCACTTCCGCCGTGTCTCCGAACGGGACCATCCCGGGGTTGTGCCCCTCGACGCGGGTCCCATAGCCGTCCACACGCGCCTCTGCCACTGTGTAGCCGACGCCGGAGGGCAGGCCCTTGGCTGTCTTGCTCTCCCCGTCTTTCAGGGTAAATGCTGCCACGCCGTCCTGGAACGTCATATCCCCGCAGATGCCGTTGATGGACTTGTCGTCAAGCGTGACGGTGAAGGAGAAGTCCCTCTGCCGGTCACCGCTGTACACTTGCTTTTTGACGGTCAGGTTCCCCTTTCCGTTGATGACGTTCCATCCGTCCACCCGGCTGCCGTAGCCATCCACCGGCTCCTCCTGCACAGTGTAGGTGTACGCCCGGCCACTGTCGTCGTAGGCGGGCCAGCTGCCGAAATCATAGGTCCAGCTGCCGTCGGCGTTCGGGGTGACTTCCCGCTCGGCAACTTTGGTGCCGTTCTGCAGGAGGCTCAGCGTGATGGAGTTCGGACGGTCGTCCGCTCCATCACCCACCCAGGTCTTCCGCCCCTGGATGGCAATTTCCGTCTCCTTGCCGCCCAGTGTGTTGGTCAGAGCCAGCGTACCGCTCCCTGTCACAGTGTACGACTCCAGGTGTTCTTCCTCCACCCAGTAGGTATAGGGATTACCGCTGCCGTCCGTATCCGGCAGATGCTCAAAGGTGTATGTCCAGACATCGGCGTTTCCGTCCTGGGCATTTTTCGCGGACAGCGTCACTTCGCCTGCTGCTTCGCCCTGGGCTGCCGGATCCGTTCTGCGGTAGAGGGTCAGCTTCAGCGTCTCCGGGCGAAGGCCCTGCGCGTCACTGTCATCCCGCCAGGTTTTGGAGACCGGGATGTCCGTATAGCCCCTGTTGGTGATGGCAGTGGTGAACGCCACCGTAGTTTCCGTCGGTTCTCCATGATCGTAGATCACTTCCATGTCCTCGTCCGGGGTTCCCTGTTCAATGGCGTAATAATAGTATTTCTGGTTCTGGCTGTTTACTTTGTCCAGCTCTCCGAAAATATGGCGCCAGTTATTGGCCGCAGACAGCTTTGCGGTCATGCCGGCGACCTGCTCCACTCCATCCACGCCGGTCTTCCCGATCAGGTTCTTGTCCGTGGTCCGCCAGAGTTCCATTGTGATCGGATGTTTCTTGGCATCCGCGGTGTGCCATTTCTTTTCCACTGTCAGGGATGTCACAGCTTTATTGATGAATTGGAATTCAGGGTAGGTCCCATCCACATCGGTCTTGTTTTCCTTTTTCGTATCTCCCACCTGGACGTAGCTGCCGCTGACCGCTTCGGTCACGCGGTATTCTGTCTCGGAGTCGGGGTCCGGCAGATAGCTGCCCGGCATTCGGGCTGGGAGGTTCTCCCAGACGGCTTTCCACTCTGCGTACTCGTAATAGGGTTTGTCCAGATCAGGATCCGTAGTTCCATCCAGCGTGACGGATACAGCCGTCAGGGTCTTCCACGTATACGCCGGGCCCTCTGCCGGATTCTCCAGCGGAACCGCATATTGCAGGTGCAGGGTGACCTGGGCGCCCTCCTCGCCGGCAGGCATCCACGTCTTGCCGGCAAAGACCTTGGTGGTCTGCATGTCGTTGGCCGCTGTGGTGAGGAAGCCGTCGTCAGACTGCCCGCCATAGGTGTAGGCCGCCGTGTACGCCTCGTTGTAGGAATCTCCGAGCAGGACATAGCTGTTCAAATCGACTGCTCCGTTCGTCATTTGATATCCTGGCTCAAGCTCCACGGCGCGATAGGTGTACTCCCTTTCCGCATTCTGTTTCGGCAGGCCGGAAATCGTCATCCCTACCGGCGATTCAACCGTGCCCTCTGTATCTGTTCCGGTGAGGGTCACTACCAGATCCTGCTTTTGACCGTTTTCGCCGGTCACCTGGACGGCTTCCCATGCTGCCGCTTCCCAGCCGACAGATAGATCCGTGGTCCGCTGAATCAGGAAACTGGTCTCCCAGGTCTTGCCGGCTTCGTCTGTATCCGGACGGGTGCCATAGACGTTGTTCCGGTCGTTCGTCCAAATCTTCTGCACCTGCAGCGAGGTCGTCGCCAGCTTGTTGGTGATGGTGGTCGAATTTCCGGATTCCGTGTAGGTGTCTTCAATTCCCGTGAAAAGGCCGCCGCTGTCTGCAACAGTGTATGCGAACTCTTTACCGCTGGTATCGACTGTAATCGTCACGGCTCCGCCTTGATAAGCGATTTCCGTCTCCACCACGCGATAGGACAGCTCCGAAATCCCGCTGTCTTTTTTTACTACACGCGGCAGGTTCTCACAAGCTCCACTCCAGGAATCATAGATATGCCGGTTTTCCAATGTGATCGAAAAACCATTGAGTATTCCGGCATCCTTCAGTTTCTCGTACGCGTCTTCTCCCAGGTTCTCCTGCGTGAAATAGTCCGCTGCCCTCTGCCAACCTCCGCTCTTTCCCTCCTTGACATACAGCTCAAAGGTGACGGACATCTCGCCAAGGTCCATGTAATCGGCAGTGATGGGCTCGCCATCGCTGCCCACCCACCGCTTGGTGAAGGGGGCTCTGGTCTCCAGAGAGTTTTTCAGCTCCTTCATGTGGATGGTGTCGCCGTCTGCGGAGTCCTCACCCGCTGTCCCATTGCCGGTGAAGTAATATTGGTACTGCTCATACAACGCTTCCTTCAGATCGGAGTTCAGCTCTTCCTTCACGGTGTACACCCACCGGGCGCCGTTGGGGGCCCACTTTTCCAGCTCCGTCTGGGGCTGCGCGGCGGGAGGCGTCTCTTCGGAGGGAACCTGGGAATCGGGGTCTCCGATCTGATCCGGATCTTCCGCGGGATCTGTCGGTGTGGCCGGACCGCTGCCGGTGCCGCCATGTTCCCCATCCGCTGGATCGCTTTGCAGGCTGGCGGCACTGAGGGTCTCCTCCTGCGGGGCGGACTGGCCGTCCCCGTCTCCCGCCTGGGAGTCCGGGTTCTGGTCATCTTCCCCATCTGCCGGAGGTTCCGGACTCTGTGTATCCCCTTCGTCCGTGGGAGGATCGGCGGGCTGGTTTTCCTCCTCCGGGGGCATTTCTGTGGGCGGCGTTGTCTCCTCTCCCTGGCCGGGGCCCGGTTCGGCGGGCTCTTCCGCATCCGGATCGTCCGCACCCCAGATCTGATAGGTCCACTTTCCGGTTTCCGCATCCTGGGTCCACTTGACGGTGTAGTCCTCGCCCTCTGTCAGCTTCTCCTCGATGTGCGGGTCGCCCTGCCCCTCCTGGGCAGCGGCGCGGCGGGTCACAGTGAGCCGGATGACGGGGACCAATGTACCATCTTTCCCCTTTTTATAGGGGGCATCCGGACGCAGACCGAAGGCGTTGTCAAAGTCCTCCCAGGCTTTTTGGCCCGTGAGGGTGACGAATACCGGCCCCGCAGTGATCCCCACCCGCCGGAGATAGACTGTCAACTCCCTCCGCAGACAGGCAGGAATCAGGACGTACTGCGCTCTGCCGTCACAGGCGGTCAGAACACGTCCCTCCTCCACCGCCCGGACCGTCACCCGGTTCAGCTCACTTACGCGGATCCCTGTCAGGGCAAAGACCTTCACCATCAGATACGTACGCTCCCGGCCCAGATTCCGGGCTGTGGCCAGCAGGCGCAGATACTCAGTCCGGCTCAACTCCGGCTGGATCTCCTCTTCGGTGTCCAGCTGGCCGATCAGCTGCAGATCCCGCCGCCCCAGATAGGCCAGCAGCCCATTGGCGGCGGACACATGGGTGTTGGCTGTACCGGGCGAGTAGCCTTCCCGCAGCAGGGCGGCGCGCCAGAGCTCCAGTGTATCTGCAGCCACCCGCTTGTCCTCCGGAAGAAAGTGGTAAAACGCCTCCAGCTTGGGGCGGTAGACCTGGATCGTCTCCCGCCGGCGGCCCCGGGCCGCCAAGCTGTCCAGATACCGGCAGACTTCTTCCCAGGTAACTGTCAGCTCCGCCGGCGCCGCGGTCCTGTCCTGTAGTGCCGTTTCCATCGCCTCACGCATTGGGCATTCTCTCCTCTCCAAAGCCGCTTTCGCTGTCTGAATGCTTTCCAAATATCTCCTCCGTATCCATCTCTTTCCGATTTACAACAGAACAATGATTCTGTTGTAAACCTGTCATCAGCTGGAAATACGGTGCCAGAGCACGAAGAGTCGGTTTTGGCCGAAACGGCACCTTTCCCTTTTGGGCCGCAAAATTGGAATCCTCAAAAAATCCAAACCGCAAAAAAGGACGTTGCTTTTGTAGTTTTTTTGTTTTATACTAACTATATTCCAATGTATGTAGTGGAGAGAGCTTTGTCGATTTACAACAGAATCATTGTTTTGTTGTTAAACGATCAGCCGCATTTTTTCCAGAATCTGTTCATGGGCCCTGGCGCTCACTGCCACATAAATCCGGGTTGTCTCAATGGAGGAATGGCCCAGAAGGTCCGCCAGATGCGCCAGATCCTTCTCCTGTTCATAAAAGCACTTGGCGAACAGGTGCCGCAGATTGTGCGGGAATACCTTTTCCGGCATCACGCCGGCCTCCCGGCAGAGGGTTTTCATTTCATGCCAGATGTTGCTGCGGTCCAGGGGCCGCCCGGTGCGGGTGCGGAACAGGGGCCCCTCCTGAATATCCTGCGCCCTGGCATACCGCCGCAGGCGTTCCGCCAGTTCCTGCGGCAGCAGGACGGTCCGGCACTTTCCCTTCAGCCGGATCTCCGTCCGGCCAGCACGCAGGGCCTCCGTCGTGATGAAGCGCAGTTCGCTCACCCGGATACCGGTGGCGCAGATCGTCAGCATCACGTGGTACAGCCGCTGGTTCTTGCGCCCCTTGGCAATGGAGAGCAACCGGCGGTACTCCGACTCCGTCAGGTCCCGCTGCTCCTCCCGAAACGCCCGCCGCTGAACCTTCAGCAACTTCACCTCGCAGTGCTCCGCTCCACAGAACCGCAGATACGCGTTCACAGCAGAGAGCTTGTTGTTGACCGTCAGAGCCCTGTACTGCTGCTGCAGGCGCTCCCGGTATGCCAGAACACCCGCCTTGGTCACCGGGGCGCCGCACAGAGCCAGTCGCAGCTGTTCCGCCTCCTGCACGTATTTTTCCACTGTGGCACGGGCCTTCTCGTTTTCCACCAGAAATTCCCGGAACGCGGAGATAGACTGTCCTGTGAGCGTGATTTCTTCCATCTTGACTCCTCCCAAATCCGCCCGCACAGACGCGGGTATTTTTTGTAAGCATACCCAAAATGGCGTCGGATATGTTCCGCCTATGGAGATGCTTTCCAAAAAAGTTCCGAATTGCGCAAAAAGGCAGCCCGCGGAGAATCCC
>OLRN01000340.1_pt1 | contig 41188 bp, 40 predicted proteins | sample 1673001 | NCBI WGS metagenome assembly OLRN01 (sample SAMEA3136745, study PRJEB25190) | human gut metagenome | biome: human gut; feature: human-associated habitat; material: faeces | place: Austria | collected 2013 | reverse complement strand
GCAGAGAAAAGAAAAAGACAACCGCCCCCTTAGGAGGCTAGTTGTCTACAGCCTGAAGCCCGCCTTTTGGCGGGCTTATTCCTATCCCCTATGCTGAACCGGTACAGATCAGCATGGGGTTTATTTTTTACTTTATTTTTTATGTTCCAATTTCATACTTTAATATTTATCCCCGCCTGCCGATACAGGAGAGGACGGCCTGCTGACTGATGCATGGGCCTCAGCCTGTGTCCCGAAGCTGCTTCCTCCAGTGGTCTTAAGGCGGAACTGGCTGACCAGGTTTTTAAGGATCTGGGCCTGGCCTGATAATTCCTCACTGGCAGCAGCGCTTTCCTCTGCCGTTGCGGAATTGGTCTGGATTACGCTGGATATCTGGTCAATGCCCTGGGTCACCTGGGAGATGGACCTGGCCTGTGCCTCTGACGCGCTTGATATCTCATTGATGGTTCCCGTCACATCCTGCACACCGGTCACCACCTCATTTAAGGACATGGCCGTCTCGTCCGCAATCTTCGTTCCATTCTCCACTGCCTTAAGGGAGCTTTCAATCAGTGCCGCCGTATTCTTGGATGCTTCCGCGCTTTTGCTGGCCAGGTTCCTGACCTCATCCGCCACAACCGCAAATCCCTTCCCTGCCTCGCCTGCCCTGGCAGCCTCCACCGCAGCGTTCAGCGCCAGGATGTTGGTCTGGAATGCAATGTCCTCAATGGTCTTAATGATTTTTCCAATCTCGCTGGAACGTTCGCTGATTTCCCCCATGGCAGACAGCATATCCTGCATCCTCCGGTTGCTCTCCGCTGCCTCATTTCCCACTTCATTGGCCCGGTCGCTGGCATTCTGTGCATTATCCGCATTCTGCTTTACCTGGGAAGATATCTCGTTGACAGTGGCTGCCAGCTCTTCAATGGAGGAAGCCTGTTCCGTGGCTCCCTGGGACAGGGCCTGGGCTCCGTCGGATACCTGCTCGCTGCCGCTTGCCACCTGGTCAGAAGACTGGCTGATCTGGGCATGGTATTATTAAGGGAATCCGATATATTGGTTAAGGCTGTTTTTACCTTGGCAAATTCCCCTGCATAATCATAGGTCAGCTGGAACACCAGATTCCCCTCTGCCACCTGGTCCAGAACCTTGGAAATCTCATCAATATAATTCACATAATCCCGCAGCCTGCTCACCGTTGAATTAAAGTTGACTGCAAGGGTTCCCAGTTCGTCCCTGGAGCTGTAACGGATTTCCTCGTCCAGGTTCCCGGCCGCTATGTTCTTTGCCACCTGGTCAATCTCCTTAACCGGGGAAGTGATGCTCCTGACCACATAGACGGAACACAGAACTCCTGCCGCAACAAGCAGGATAATGACTGCTGTCATGATGAGCCGCGCCCCGGAATAAAGCTCGTCGCCATCCAGACTGGCCTGGGTCCCGCCCTCCGTATTAAAGTTCACCACCTTAAGCAGAGTTGCCGATGCCTGGTCAAAGAGGGTTTTGGCCTCTCCGTTTACCAATCTCATGGCTTCCTGGGTCTGATTCTCACGGCTGAGTGTAATCATCCTGTCATGGATGGAAAGATATTCCTGCCAGGCAGCCCTGGCATCCTCCATCATGCTCCTGTCTGTATCATCTGTCGCCAGATTGGACGTATAGTTATTGAATGTCGCATCAATTTCCCCCTTAATACGCTCCATCTCCGTCTCATAGGACGCCATGCTTTTCTGGTCCTGGGCCACGATATGGGCAAATTCATTGATACGGTAATCCGATGTCAGGGTATTTAACTCTTCCGCTGCTATGGTGGACGGCAGCCAGTTCTCCGCCAGTATGGTACTGCTGCCGTTAATCTTAGACATGAAGCTGAGGGAAGTCATTCCCAACGCTATCAGCCCCACTATCAGCATCCCCACAAGAATAAACAGTTTTGAACGAATCTTTAAATTTTTCATTTGTATTTACCTCCTTACATCATATATCGGCATTATTTTGACACAAATAATAAAATCTTAACAAAATCTTTACACCAACACGAAAAAAAGGCTGTAAAACCAACCTGTTGATGCTGGTTTTACAGCCTTTTATATACCAGTTCCATTTACCGGCGGCTATTTATATATGTAAATACCCCGATAACCACCGCCCCAATAAGAAAATATTTTACAAATAATATGTTCATACTAACCTTCCCATGAAAACCGGCTTAAGGGCAGCACCCTTTTAGTATTTTTCCCCGCTTTCATATCCGAAACCGGACATATCCGTATGTGCATGTACCGGTGCAGGCGCGGACTGCGGACCACGCGCTCCTGTTCCATCTGTCTTTAACTGGAACTGCCCCACCAGGTTCTTAAGGATCTGGGCCTGGCCTGAAAGCTCCTCACTGGCAGCAGCACTCTCCTCAGCTGTGGCTGAATTCGTCTGGACCACACTGGATATCTGGTCAATGCCCTGGGTAACCTGGCCAATGGAAACAGCCTGGTCATCACTGGCGCGGGAAATATTATCTATGGTTACGGTTACGCTCTGGACCCCGTCCACCACCTGGTTCAGGGCATCCGCTGTCTCGTTGGCAATCCTGGTGCCCCGGTCCACTGCGTGAAGGGAACCTTCAATCAAGGCAGATGTATTCTTGGAAGCGTCCGCAGACTTGCCGGCAAGATTGCGCACCTCATCAGCAACCACGGCAAAACCTTTTCCTGCCGCTCCTGCCCTGGCAGCTTCCACTGCTGCGTTTAACGCCAATATATTGGTCTGAAAGGCAATATCCTCAATGGTTTTGATGATTTTCCCGATTTCGCCCGAACTGCTGCTGATATCCGTCATTGCAGAAAGCATCTCCTGCATGCGCCGGCTGCTTTCCCCTGCCTGGTCCTTGACCTGAGCCGCTTTACGGCTGGCCTCCCTGGCATTTTCCGCATTGGCCTTTACATTGCCGGATATTTCATTAATGGTAGCCGCCAGCTCCTCCACAGAAGAAGCCTGTTCCGTGGCTCCCTGGGACAGGGCCTGGGCGCCGGATGAGACCTGGTCAGAACCGGCTGAGACCTGGTCCGCGGACTGGTTGATCTGCATGAGTGTGCTGTTGAGATTATCTCTCAGTTTAATAATGGAGGTAAGTATGGAGGTAAAATCGCCCACATATTTATCCGCATTACGGGTCTGGACGTCAAAATTCCCATTTCCCAGCTCTGCAAACAGGTAATCTTCATCATGGATAATGGCTTTCAGGGAATCCACCATGCCCCGGACACTGTCTGAAAGCTGTCCCAGCTCATCCCTGGATTCATATTTGAGCTGGACATCCAGGTTTCCGGCTTCTATCTCCTCCATTCCCTTTTGTATTTCCCGAATCGGCGGCACAATGGCACGAATCAGCATAAGAGCCAGGATTACCGCAATCACAATGGCTGCCACGGAAAGCGGGATAGCCACAATTAAAAGCATATTCCGTACACGGGTGGAGGTATCAAAATCCTTTTGTCCCAGGACATCAACGGAATCCGCAAAACTTCTGAGGTCTTCAATTGCGTCATTGACCTTCGGGTTATATTCGTCTGTTAAGAGCTGCTGGGCGGATGCATTTGACGCTGCCGTATTCTCCAGCGCCAGGGTTGATATCTTGTTCCTTAAATCCTTAACCGCATTCATTTTGGACTCAAACTGGTTAAGAAGGCTTAAATCCCCATCATAATTGTTCCGGAACCACTCCAGTTCTGTTGTTACCATGTTCATGGCCTCTTCTGTTTCTGACACATAAGAATTCGTATTGGATGAATCAGAATCCACTGTGGCCAGGGATACGCTCTTAATGGCTGTCTGAAGCTGAATCCGGATGTTGGAGGAACGTACGATGGCTTCATGACTATTTACATAAAAGCTTTCATAACTGTTTCCCACGTTATTCATTCCCAGAATTGTGGCAACCACGGCAATACAGAAACACGCGATAATGATTGCAAATACGGCTGTCAGTTTTTTAGCAATTTTAAGGTCTCTCATATTTATTCGTGTCCTTTCCTTTTTCTTCCTTATATCTTATATATCGACACCCTTTTTATTTTCTTAACTTCTTTTCCCGGGGAACATGTTAAAATCTTGTTAAGCCTGCTTCCTGCCCGTATGCTTCAACCGGCTAAGCATATACATCCAGCAGATGCGGGTTTCCCGCTGTGGGTACTGCTGACTCCATCATCTGCTGCAGCGCCTGCCCCTGTTCCCGTGCCGTATCCAGGGTCTTGCCCAGCATTGCCACATTCATATCTGTCATCAGACGCGTACTCTTAAGGTCCATACTGGCTGATGCGATTCCTGTCAATAAATCCATACTTTCATATCTCCTTTCTGATTCCCTGCACTTCTGTTTATTTATAAATCTGTTTACTTAGTTACCGCTTTTACCGCTTTTCCTTCCATACATCCGCCAGCGCCCCGTACCCGTCCGGACCATCTAATACATAAATCTTCTTTATCATGTCCCTTCCGTTATCCAGGCGGCTCATGGCGTTCACGTATATTTCATTGACCTTCCCGGACGGGACCAGGATGATATCGGAATATAGGGCCTGCGGTATACGGCAGTGGTCCTCCTCTGCCAGTTCCTCATCCTCATAAAAGGGCATGTAAAACACCATCCCCGCGTTCTCCCTGACTTCCATGAAATCATAATCCGGCCGGATTCCCCCCTGGCCCGGACAGGCATAAGGGCCGTCGGTAAAGACCATGTCCGGCTTCCTTTCCCGGATGTCATACTGTCCGAATCCAAACGGCTTTACCGACTCTGGTATGAGTGCTGATTCATCATGCATCACGGCTTCTTCCCCTGATGCATCTTCTTCCTTATAAGATGCGGTAAGCACATAACAGTCTGCCTTATCCTTCATGAGATGGTAGAAACGTTCCATCTGCTTCCAGGCCCGGCTTCTGCACACAAGGAAAACGATTTCCAGCCGCACTTCAAACTCAGCCTCCAGGCTGGAACCGATTTCCCCACGCTTGCCTGCCAGCTGCCTGCCCTTGCAGAAACGCTCCTTTAAATCCTCCTCCACCATATACTGCCAGAGCAGTTCGCAGTAATCCTCCAGAAGCTTTACCGTCTGCGTGCCGTCTCCCTCCACCTGTTCTATGGCTGTGCCGATTGCCATGGCCGATGCCTGCATATCCTCAAGGAGCCGGGCAATCTCCTCTGTTTCCCGCTTCTTTGTCCTGGAATCCAGGATTGCTTCCGCCCTTCCCAGGGTAGACAGCATATCCCTCATCTGCTGTTTCATGTTTTCCCGCATGTTTTTTCCCGCCTTTCTCATAATTCCACAATATGTATATCGGCATTTTGCGCCATAATATAACAAAATTTTAATATATTCCAAGCTGTCCTCACTTTTCCCTTATGCTTTTATTTTTTGTGCCGATAAAATAATTATGGTTTTACTATGATTAAAATTTTAAAGAAGGCGGTGTAAGCACAATGGATAATGGTATGGAAAGTATGCTTGATACGTATCTGTATGAAACCAATTCCCTTTTAGACCAGTTAGACGAGATGCTTGTTGCAGACGAAAAAAGCGGGGAGTTTTCATCTGATGATGTAAATGAAATTTTCCGGATTATGCATACCATCAAAGGGTCATCTGCCATGATGGAATTCGGTTCCCTTTCTATAATCGCACATCATATCGAGGATTTATTCTTCTATATCCGTGACAAAGGGATTGAATCCCTGAACCAGGAACATAAAAAAGAGCTGTTCAACCTTATGTTCCGGTCAGAGGACTTTCTGAGAAGTGAAGTGGAAAAGGTGGAGCAGGGCGCTCCCCTGTCAGATAATCTGGATTCCTTTGCCCTGGAAATTAACGGTTTCCTAAAAAAAATCAGCAGCCCGGAAGGCAGCGCCCCAGACCCCTGCGGCTCTAAAAACGGGGCGGACAAGGCAGATAACAGGTCCCTCCCTTCGGACCCTGAGGCAGTGTGCTGTCTCCACATTTTCCTTGAGGAGGGAGTGGGCATGGAAAACCTCCGCGCCTATATGATAGCCAATTCCTTAAAAGAATGTGAACTGGATTTCAACTATTATCCCGCGGACATGGAAAGCAACCCGGATTCCTGCCAGACCATTGTTGAAAACGGATTCTTCCTGACCTTCAGCAACCGGGAGACTGCTGCCCAGGCCGAGGATATCATCAAATCACAGAACCATATCCGGTCCTATGAACTGCTGGATATGTCTGTTTCCCCTGATACGGAACCAAAACAGGACGCGCCCGACCAGGGGCAGGATAATAAAAAGGCGGCGTCCCCGTCCGCTCCCGCCCAGACACCGGGTTCCTTTGCCCAGGGCAGCACACCGCAGCCAAACTACGCGCCTGTGAAGCAGAACCTGATCAGTGTGAACCTGATGAAGCTGGACAGCCTGATGGATATTGTGGGAGAGATTGTCATAACTGAATCCATGGTCACCTCCTCCCCTGAACTGAAGCTTCTTCCCAGGGACAGCTTTGACAACTTCATGAAATCCGGACGGCAGCTGCGCAAGCTTACGGACGATCTGCAGGATATTGCCATGTCCCTGCGCATGGTCCCCATATCAGGCGTGTTCCAGAAAATGAACCGGATTGTCCGGGACATGAACCAGAAACTGGGCAAGGATGTGCGCCTTAAAATCATCGGCGAGGACACGGAAGTGGATAAAACCATTGTGGACAGTATCCAGGACCCCATCATGCACATTGTCCGCAACAGTATGGACCACGGCATAGAAGAAACAAAAGAAGAGCGTATTGCCGCGGGCAAGGACCCCCAGGGTGAAATCATCCTGTCCGCCTCCCATACCAGCAGCGAGGTGGTCATCTCCGTGTCAGACGACGGATACGGCATGGACCCCCACAAGCTCTTAGCCAAGGCCAAGGAAAAGGGACTGCTGACCAAACCGGAAAGCGAATATACCCGGAAGGAAGCCTTAAGCCTTATTATGGTTCCCGGCTTTTCCACCAACCAGGCTGTGACGGAATACTCGGGCCGCGGCGTGGGCATGGACGTGGTTAAGAAAAATGTGGAATCCGTGGGCGGCACTGTCTCCATCGCAAGCGAGGACGGAGCCGGCACCACAATGACCATGAAGATTCCTCTTACCCTTGCCATTGTGGACGGGATGAAGGTAACGGTGGGAAATTCCATTTTCACCATTCCCATATCCAATATCCGCCAGTCCTTCAAGGTAAAAGACAATCAGATCATCCTTGATGAATACGGCAATGAGATGGTGGAGCGCATGGGAAGCTTTTACCCCATTATCCGGCTCCATAACTTCTACCGTCTGGATACAGAGGTCACTTCCGTGGACGACGGCATCCTTCTCTGGGTGGAGGCCAGCGACCGCTCCTACTGTCTGTTCGTGGATGACCTGATCGGCGAACAGCAGGTGGTTGTCAAACCGCTGCCCACTTACTTAAACAGCTTTGAACTTAAAAATTACGGCATAACCGGATGCACCATCCTGGGGGACGGTAATATCAGCATTATACTTGATATACTCAGCCTGCATGCTGCTGCCATTGAAAATATATAACACGCGGAGGGATGAATGATGTCAGAACAAATCGAAATCCAGAATGGACAGGAACCGGAAAACGAGGATATGAACAATTCAGTGGAGCGCTGCCTTACCTTTGAATCAGGAGGTCTTGTCCTGTTCCTCAGTACAAAATATGTAATTGAAATCATAAACGCCTATGCCATCACCCCCCTTCCGTTGGTCCCGTCCTTCATTAAGGGAATCATTAACCTCAGGGGACAGATCCTTCCGGTGGTGGACATCCGTCTGTGCATGGGCAAGCCGGAGGTGGAATACACCAACAAGACATGTATTGTTGTGCTCAACGTTGATTCCATTTCCCTGGGTATTGTAGTGGATTCGGTCCGCCAGGTCATGGACATCAATTTCCAGGACGTACGGCCCATTCCTGTTAAGCGTCAGCAGAAGTTGCTGGACGGCATGGTAAACATAGAAGACGGCGGTGTGCTGATGTCCTTTGACTGCCACGCCCTTGCCAACTACCAGTATTAATTGCCAGGATATTCCACAGGAGTCACGATATGCTAACTTTAACAGATGAAGATTTTCACAGGCTTTACACCTATATCAAAAAAAATTACGGCATTGACCTTGGAAAAAAGAGGCAGCTCATCGTGAGCCGCCTCTCAAACATGCTTACGGCCAATGGCTACACCAGCTTCAAACCTTATGTGGATGAGATTATTTCCGGTCAGAACCGGGATATGGTAACCAGCATGCTCAATAAGCTGACCACCAATTATACATACTTCATGCGGGAAGAGGCTCATTTTAATTATCTGAAGGATACGGTCCTTCCCAACCTGGCCAGGGCCCATGAGCGGGACCGTGTGCTCTCCATCTGGAGCGCGGGCTGCTCCTCCGGCGAGGAACCTTACACAATCTCCATGTATCTCAAGGAATTTTTCGGTTCCCAGGCCTCATGCTGGGATACCCGGGTCCTGGCCACCGACATATCCCAGCAGATACTGAACACGGCCCAGAATCCCACCTATCAGGAGGAAAGCCTGGGCCGTGTGCCGGAATCCTGGAAACAGAAGTATTTTGTCAAAACCGGCGGCGGCTCCTACTGCATCGCGCCTGCCATCAAACAGAACGTCATATTCAGGACCTTTAACCTGATGGAGCCCATCCGTTTCAGGAGGCCCTTTGACCTGATTTTCTGCCGGAATGTGATGATATATTTTGACCAGCCCACAAAGGTGGACCTGGTACGGCGTTTTTACAACGCAACCGTACCGGGCGGTTATCTTTTTATCGGGCACTCAGAAAGCCTTAACAAGACAGAATGCCCTTACCATTACCTAATGCCTGCCATTTACCGCAAGGTACGGTAATGGTTATTTACACTGATTTACCAGAAAGAAGGATATGATATGGAACGTAAAATCCGGCTGATGATCATTGATGATTCAGCAGTATACAGAAATTGGCTGATTACCCAGCTCTCAAAGGATGAACATCTTGAAATCATAGGATATGCAACAGACGCCTTTGATGCGAGAAAGAAAATACCCGCCCTTAAGCCTGACGTCCTGACCTTGGATATTGAAATGCCGGGGATGTCAGGTCTTGATTTTTTAAAAGAACTGCTGCCCAGGCATCCTCTCCCTGTCATATTGGTATCCTCCCTCAACATAAAAGTGTTTGACGCCCTGGCTGCCGGGGCGGTGGACTTTGTGAGAAAACCGGATATGAACAGCCATATGAGTAAGGATGCTTTCCTGTCCATGCTTATTTCCAAACTGATTGTGGCTTCCCAGTCCAAAATCCGCGTCCCCGCATCCCAGGCAGCGCCGGTCACCTCCGCCCGCCGTATATCCGGTAAGGTAATATCACAGTTTAAACCGGAATCAGATAATGGGACCGTCATAGCCATCGGCGCGTCAACAGGAGGCACCGAGGCAATCCTGGAGGTCTTAAAACAGTTTCCCGTCAACATGCCGGGCATTGTCATAACCCAGCACATGCCTGCCGGATTCACAGCCATGTACGCAGAGCGGCTGAACCGGCTGTGTAAACTTGAGGTCCGGGAAGCCAGGGGCGGGGACAGGCTGCGCCCCGGACTGGCCCTTCTGGCGCCGGGAGGCCAGCAGATGCGCCTGGTACGTATGGGGGCTGGTTATGCGGTCCAGTGCAGCCCCGGCGAAAAAGTGAACGGCCACTGTCCTTCCGTGGACGTGCTGTTTGATTCCGTGGCCCACACGGTCAGGGAAAAGGCCATCGGCATCCTTCTGACCGGCATGGGGGCAGACGGGGCGGCCGGGCTTCTGCGCATGCGCAAAAACGGGGCCTATACCATCGGCCAGGACCGGGAGACCTGTGTCGTATACGGTATGCCCATGGAAGCCTATAAAATCGGGGCTGTCTGTGTCCAGTCCCCCCTGCAGTCCATCCCGCAGGCAGTTGTAAACCGGCTCTCCAAGTCCTGATACGGACCGGAAAAAGGATATGAAGAAAAAGAAAGATGTGAAAAAAAGAAAGCAGCCCCCTTCTTATCCGGCTTTAATCAGAGGGGGCATCCTGATATCGGCCCTGATTATGACGGCCAGCCTTTCCTTTTACATGGGTCCCTCTGTCCTGGAAAAGGCGGACCGTTTATACCGCAGCATGTCCGGCCGGACATCTGAGCCTGCGCCTGATTCCTTTATTTCCGGCGCCGCAGGTCCCATCCAGGAAGCCGGTGCCGGCGGACCGGAACAAGAACCGCAGCAGGACCAGGGACAGCCTGGAGCAGACTCCCCGTCTGTCCCCTACCTGGAAGTGTCACAGGAACTTGGACGCCTGGATGACCTGACCCTTGATAAGGAACCGGAACAGGTTGGGGCCTCCTACGCCGTCATGCTCAACACTGCCATGGGACCCATGCTTTATTACAACCAGGCTGACCAAAGATGGGGCGACTATCTGTACGGAGGACAGGACCCCATGAAGAAATATGGCTGCGGTCCCACTGCCGTTGCCATGATAATCAACAGCTTTTCAACCACCTCCGCCACTCCTGTGTCCGCTGCGGACTGGGCTGCCGCCAATGGCTGCTACGCTCCCCAGGGAGGTTCCTACCATAACCTGATACAGGATTCCTTATCAGCCCACGGAATCCAGGTAGAGAGCGTAAACCAAAGGACGGCCGGGAATGCGGCATCACTGCTGGACAGCGGACATATCCTGATTGCCCTCATGGGAAAGGGCGCCCTTACGGATAACGGACATTTTATCCTGATTACAGAGTATCTGGACAACGGGAATGTCCATATCGCAGACCCCAACAGTTATGAGAACAGCACAAAAGAATGGGAACTGGGCCAGCTTATGGCGGAGCTGAAACAAAGCCATGACAACGGGGCGCCGCTGTGGGCGGTTGGGCCGGAGAAGGTAGGGGAGGCGGCGGAAGGGGCGGCGGATAATGGATGATTTCATGCATTTTTGTAATGATATGGAAAACAGATAACCGGCGCCTTTCTAAGGCTGCCGGCCTCTCTGTTCCATGGATTGGTCAAAGCACTGCAGTTCCTCCTGGGAACAAGTGCCCCTGACCACCTTCACCAGATTCCCGTAATCCGCCTTCATGGCAGCCCGCAGGATGAAGATACGGTCCTTTAAGCGGTTCATGTCATAGAGGGTTCCAAGGAACATGGCCACATCCGCGGCATCGGCGGCCTTAGCGGCTTTGGCTGCATTAGCTGCCTTGGCTGCATCCCTTTCTTCATCCCATTTAAAGGCGCAAAGCATCATGACCAGGGTTGACATAAGATAACGGTCCGCCTTCAATAGGGCGGTACAGCATTTCACGCATTGATCCAGGTCCCCGTTCTGATAATGGCACATGGCAAGAAGTTCCCAGGTTCCCTGGAGATTGCCGGTGAGAAGCTCCCCTCTGTTAACACTCCCATGCTTATCCAGGATCTGCAGTGCCCTGGCCAGGTGATATGCGCCTTTTTTGAAATCCTGCTTTGCCACATAGAATTTTCCTGCAACATAATCATAATCACATTCTTTCGGAATCAGACGGATTGCCTTGTCATAAATTTCCATCATGGCCTGCTCATCATTCTTTTTATATAAAATAGTCATGAGCTTCCAGAAGGTAACCGCGCTTCTCACGTCGTACTCATCAATATGTGCCGGCATCCGGTCAATGGATTTCCTGTACCACTCCTCTGCCCTCTCGTTATTATCCCTGATTGAATAATAGGCATCTCCCAAATACCCCATCATATCATAATCGTCCGGGTGTTCTTCTAATTCCATAAGAATCAGCCTGGCATTGCGTTCCCCCTTCTGCTTATCCTCGCTGGAACTAAGATCATACCCGCTGTGGAAGATGGCTAATTCATTGCTGGCATCCACGGTGCATTCAACAATACTGCCTCCGTTCAGTTCCAGTTCCTCATGAATCCTTTTTTTATACCGCAGGCCTTCCATCCGCTTAAAGATACGGGTCTGTACGCCGCCTGCAAAGATTTTCTCATCCCGGCTCACATGCATCCAGGATGTGAGCATGACATAATACCGTGTCCTTGCCAGTTTGTTTAGCAGCGGCATCAGCTTTTCTGCCTCTTCCGGAGGAAAATACTCATCTGCATCCAAAAAGGCAATCCATTCCCCGGACGCCTTGCTGATTGCATAATTCTTAGCAGCCGCAAAGTCGTCAATCCACTCAAAATCATACACCTTTGCCCCCATGGCCCGGGCAAGCTCAACGGTCCGGTCCGTGCTGCCCGTATCCACCACAATCTGCTCATACACAATGTCCTTTCCCCAGGACAATGCCCGCTCAATGTTTGTTTCCTCATTCTTGACAATCATGCATTGTGATAGCCGCACATCTGCGCATCCCATCTTACGTTCCTCCCTCTCTATGAGTTTATTTCTTCAGGACCGGCAGATATGACGCCGGGCCATGCTGAACGGATGTATGACAGCTCCTCCGCTGTAAACCGCCTTTTTATATATGCCTCAAGCTCCGGCCATCCCAGTTTAGAGCACGCTTTCAGGACAAACAGCCTGTCTTTCATCGAATGGAGACTATACAGCTGTTCCAGTATACCCATGGCTTTTTCAGGAGCCACGGACGGGCGGAAATCATTTCCCCTGAATGCCTCCAACAGAAGGTACAATGCCTCCATGGAATAGGGAGCAGACTTGAGTACGGCGATACACAGACTGACCGCCCGTTCATCCTTTCCGGTCTTCCGGCAGCAAAGAGCCAGGTTTTCATATGTTTCCCGTAAATGGCTGCCTATGAGCATGGCCCGGTTATTGCTTCCATATCTTTGAAGCTTGTCCAGCGCCCGTTCCAGGTACAATACTCCTTCCGCATAATCCCTGTCCGCTGCAAGATATGTCCCAATTAAATAATCAAAGTCAGCTTCCTTGGGAAGAAGTCCCGCAGCCTTCCCATAAATAAGCTTCATCTCATCTATGTCATTCCCATTCTCCTCCATAATCTGCAGAAGATATGTAAAAGTAGCCGCGCTTCTCTGGTCCCTTTCATCCAGCACGGAAGGCATGGATGCAATGGACTCCCTGTACCAGGACTCCGCCTTATCCAAATCCCCGGCCGCATAATATTCATCTCCCAGATACCCCATCATCTCATAGTCCCCGGGATGGTCCTCCAGCTCCTTAAGGATCAGGTTCAGGTTCCTTCCATTTACCTTTTTTTCCTCCCACGCAGCCCCTCTGTAACCGCTGTGCAGAATGGAAAGCTCCCCTGTGGCGTCAGCAATATGCATGGGGGTTCCGTCCATCCGTCCAAGCTGTTCATGAATCCTCCTCCGGTAGCCCAGATTAGCCCGGTTGCGGAAGATGCGGATCTGGGTTCCTGCGGCGCTGACCCTGCCCTCTTCATCCAGCTGCATCCATCCAGCCGCTATCCCCTCTGCCTTGGTAGATTCCAGCTGTCTTAAAATCCCCGGAAGCTTTTCCCCGTCTCCCGGAGCAAATGTCTCGTCCGCGTCCAGGAATGCAATCCACTCCCCCCGGGCCTTGCTGATTGCATAGTTCTTAGCCGCGGAAAAATCATCGCTCCAGGTGTAATGATAAACCTTGGCGCCCATGGATTCTGCAATCTGAACCGTACGGTCCCTGCTTCCTGTGTCCACCACAATCTGCTCCCAGACAATCCCTTTTCCCCATGAAAGGGCTTTCCTTATATTCTCTTCTTCATCTTTTACAATCATGCACTGGGAAATGCGCACCTCTCCCTGTCTCTCCAAAATAATGCCTCCATGCCTTCTGTCTGTAAAGGAAAAAGCCATTTCTCAGCTTCTTGCTTTTGAAATGGCTTTTTCTTAAGGCGGTCCCGCCTGAAAGGGCGGAACCAGTACCAATTGCTGTTAAAGAATTACTGTAACAGGCTCAATACGCCCTGAGGAGCTGCGTTTGCCTGGGAAAGCATGGACTGGGCAGCCTGCAGAAGGATATTGTTCTTGGTGTAGTTTGTAATCTCATCAGCCATGTCTGTATCGCGGATACGGCTCTCAGCTGCTGTGATATTCTCAGAAGTAACTTCCAGGTTGCTGATGGTGTGCTCCAGACGGTTCTGGGCAGCACCCAGCTTAGCACGGTAGGAAGATACGGTGTCGATAGCTGATTTGATGGCTGTGATGGCTCTGTTGGCGTAGGTTGTGGTGGTGGTACCAACATACAGGATGTGGCCCGTACCCATGGTACCACTGGCCATTCCGCTGTAGGAAGACCTGGTAGCATTAAATATACCAGAAACCGTCATGGACTGTCCGCTGACCAGAATTGTTTCACCGGCTGTCGGACCGATCTGGAAGGTCATCTTGTGGGTACTGCCAGGTCTGTCAGCGCTGATCGCGCCTCCAACTGCACTCGGATTTGCGCCATAACCATTCTTGCTCTCCAGCGGCTTAATACCGTTGAAGTCCGTGTTGTTTGCAACACGGTCAATCTCTGCAATCAGCTCGTTCATCTCGGACTGGATGTTGCCGCGGGCAACAGAGTTGTATGTACCGTTTGCTGCCTGGGTTGCCAGGGTTGTCATACGTTGAAGCATGGAGTGAACCTCTGTCAGGGCGCCTTCTGCTGTCTGAATCAGACCGATGGCATCGTTGGCATTGGCTGCTGCCTGGTTCAAGCCGTTAATCTGGGATCTCATGCTCTCAGAAATAGCAAGTCCTGCAGCGTTGTCGCCTGCACGGTTAATCTTGTAACCGGATGACAGTTTCTCCAGGTTCTTGTTCAATGCGCTCTGGTTGGTACCTAAGTTTCTGTAAGAATTGATTGCCGCTATATTATGCTGAATTACCATAAATATTTCCTCCTTGATTTTAAATATATCCGGCAGGAACCTCCCTGTCCCCGCCCATACGTCCATAAGGGCCCTTTATGTAACGTATCTGCAAAGCTCTGTTTATATTAAGCTGCCTTACATTCTGAATATCGTCAAATTCCAAATATATATAAGGGTTTCTATGATTTTTCTTTCAAAACTTCCTGCTGTAAATCCAGATTAATCCCTGCAGCCTGATTTATCCCTGGAGCAGCTGAATCACCAGGTCCGGCAGGCTGTTGGCATGAACCATCATGGAATTGGAGGACTGGAGTATGATATTCTCCGTGGTATAGGCTGTAATCTGCTCCGCCATGTCGGTGTCCCGGATACGGCTCTCAGCCACAGTCATATTTTCCTTTGTCACCCCAAGGTTGCTGCTGGTATGTTCCAGATGGTTTAAGGACGCGCCAAAGGATGCCCTCACATCTGCCACCGCCTCAATGGCGTCCTCAATGGTATCCACTGCCTGGTTGGCGTTGTCCACCGTGGTGAAATCCATATCCTTTAAAAGAAGCTCCCTGCTTCCCATATAATACCGTTCCACATCCAGGGTCTCGGCTTCGGAGTGCCCTATCTGGAGGGTTATTTCGCCTTCCTTTTCCGGGGGTACATATCCGGGGGGCAGGTTTCCGGGATACTCCTTAAACAAAGGAATACCGTCAAAATCCGTGGTCTGGCTGATCCGGTCAATCTCGTCCAGCAGCTGCAGCCGCTCCGACTCGATATTTTCCCTGGCCACGGAGCTATAGGTCCCGTTGGCGGACTGCACGGCCAGCGTCTTCATCCGCTGGAGCATGGAGTGGATTTCCGTCAGGGCGCCTTCCCCTGTATTGGTCATGCTTACGCCGTCATTTACATTGCGCATGGCCTGGTCAAGCCCCCTGATCTGGCTGCGCATCAGTTCAGAAATGGCCAATCCGGCCGCATCGTCCCCGGCCCGGTTAATCCGGAATCCGGAGGATAGTTTTTCTAAGGATTTATCCAGTTTGCCCTTAATGATTTTCTGATTTCTGGATGAATTCACGGATGCTATGTTGTTCTGTATCTGCACCTGTCCATTCCACCTTTCCGTATCTATTTCGGCATATATCTTAGTATCTATAGAGAATCACCGATATGCTTCATCATTTCATTTCCTTTACTTTGTTTATCGGCGTTTCTTCCCGGTTTATAAGAAGAAATTGATGGTTTGGACAAAAAACCATACCGGATGCATCACCGGCTCATTTTCACAGACATTTCCTTAAGCTGCCTTGCAGCCGGTTCAAATCCTGCAAGGGCTGACTGTCTGTAATACTCCGCTGCCTTTTCCCCGTTACCCGATACCTCATACCAGAGCCCCAGATTATAGGCCGCCTTAAAGGAACCCGCGCCAACCACGCCTCCCTGTTCCGGGTGTTCCCCTATCCTCAGGCACTCCAGATAGCTGTTTTCTATTTCAGGCAGCAGATGCCGGTATTGTCCCACATCCGACAGCACCAGCTTCATATAAAAAAGACCGCATAAAAAACAAAAATCAGCCCGTTTTCCCAGTACCGGCTTCTCCCGCCGGATAATGTCCCCTGCTTCATGAAGACAGGCCGGGCCGTCCAGGTCCAGCAGGGTATAAAGGTATAAAAGTATGCCCTCGGTCCGGTATCCTGCCTGTCCGGGCACCTTTTCATAAAAACAGCGGAACCAGTCAAGGCTGTCCTTCAGCCGTTTCATATTCCGCAGGGTGGCTGCCATCTGGAACCTGTAATACGGGTCCTGGGGGTACATACGGGCCGCTTTCTCAAGGTAAGGCAGGTTCCTCTCCCCTTTATCACCGCTGAGATACCCGTCGTGGTCCGCCTCCAGCAGAAGGGGATAACACTCAATCCCTGTGTCCGGCTGTTCATGTATAATTCCCCCATACCTTACGCCCCGGGGAAGAAGCCTTGGAATCAGGGATGTGCTGACACTGATTCCGTCACCGTCATGGTAGGAATCATATCTTGTAATGGCTCCCATCCACGCCTGTCCGTATGCAGCCCGCAGCCTGGATATGCGTTCCTCCAGACCTTTCCTGGTATAAGGACGCAGGGTTTCATCCGCGTCCAGGACCAGGTTCCAGTCCCCATCCGAATGGTCCAGGGCAAAGTTGCGGGCAGCGGAAAAATCATCGGTCCACTCATATTCCAGGACCAGGGCCCCTGCGTTTCGTGCAATTTCCTTTGTCCTGTCCGCGGAACCGGTGTCGGCTATGATTATATCATCCACAAGATGTTCTGCGCTTTTCAGGCAGCGCTCTAAGGACCGCTCCTCGTTCCTGACAATCATCACCAGATTTATCTTCATGTAATGCCCTTTCTCTTATCAAGAAGCCTTTTATATACAAAGGATCGTATGGCTGCCTCGGCCCCGTCCGTCAGCCTTAAAAATTTACAGCCATATCCGTATCTTCCGCCTTCCGCGCGTTTGGCCCACAGGATAAGCACATGGAACCTGCGCTCCAGGGTGCGGAAACAATAGGAGAAGGATATGGCATCCCCCCTCTTAAGGGGCTGGACCGTGGTCATATACAGCCCTCCCGCACTGAGGTTGCGGATGGTTCCGTAAAAATGTCTGCCATTGCCCAGCTCAAACTCCACCTCCAGATAAACCTTGGCCCGTATATCCCGCTGGCGCTGGACCACATTCTTCACATCCAGGATACGGCAGTCAGCCGTCCACGGTTCCCCTGTTTCCAGATACGCGGGATTCCTCCGTATGGTGACCTCGCACTTGGCCACGATCAGGCCGCACTGGTCGTCGTAAAAATCCACCCTGGCCTGAAACCGGGAATCCTGAAACTTATAATCAGAAAAGAACAGTGTGACACTGTCCTTTGCATGAACGACCCTTGCTTCCGACAGGCGCTGTCCCTTTGGGGTGTAAACCATACACCTGCTGCAATCTTTTAATACCATATTCCTGTTACTCCTCCTGCCCTTATACCAGCACTCCCACTTCCCGGTCCGCATTCATCATCATCTGAATCCGCATCATCTGCACCAGGCTGGAAAAACTTTCCTTGTCCATGACTATATTGTCCCCTTCCTGGCGGATGGACAGGTTATCCATCCATGCAGATGAGGCCAGGGGGCCGCTGCCGGTGATATTTCCTCCATACAGGGAACTGAGGGCCAGGTTTCCTCCCCCGTCAAGGGAACTGAGGGCCAGGCCTCCTCCCCCGCCAAAGGAACTGTTGCCGGACCCCGATGACAGGATACGGCTGCCTGTCCCCATATTCATGGCATAAAGCATGGCAGGGTACTGGCTGCTGTCACTTGAAGCCGTGACGGTCCTGCCCGCCTTCAAACCAGGCTCCCCCATATAAGCCATGACCTTTTTGACATAATTCTGGGTCTCCTTATAGGGAGGGATGCCTCCGTATTTCTGAACGCTTCCCGGTCCTGCGTTGTATGCGGCCAGGGCCAGACTTACATCCCCGAACCGGTCCAGGTTTTCCTTCAGATACCTGGCGCCGCCCATGATGTTCTGCCTGGCGTCATAGGGGTCCGACACCCCCAGGCTCCTGGCTGTTCCCGGCATTAACTGCATCACCCCCATGGCTCCTGCATGTGATACGGCTCTGGGGTTAAAATCAGATTCCGCCTTTGCCACTGCCCGTATCAGCTTGGACGGCAGGCTGTATCTGGCCGCCGCCTCCTCAAATATGGCATCCATGTCCTGGGCAGCGCCGGAAATCCCATTCTTCAGCACATTCCGGAAGGCATTGTCCCGGGAAGAAACCCGGCTGTCAGCTCCTTCCCCCTGCTGCCTGACGGCCTGAGCCTGGGCAGCCGATGTGATTAAACCCATTTTATCCTGCTCCTTTCATCCTGGGGCGTGTTTCAATATTTATTTCCGCCCCCTGTACACCTTATCTTGAGGCCTTTCCGTCCTGGCCTATGTTCCATCCGTCCACGGTACGGTTTAAAGCCATGCTTCCATCGCCGTCCAGATAGTACCAGCTTCCGTTGTCATTGAACCATCCGGTCTTCATACGCCCGTCCGGTTCCAGATAATACCACTTTCCAGGGCTTGGCTGTATCCAGCCCGTTAGCATGTCCCCATTTTCTCCCAGATAATACCAGAAGCCGTCCCCGGGGCTGAGCCAGCCCGTGCACATGGCGCCGCCCTGGTCCATGTAGTACCATCTGCCGCCTGTTTGGAGCCAGCCCTTTACCCGGCTGCCGCTGCCGTCAAAGTAGTACCATTTGCCGGAAACAAGCTTCCATGTGTCAGCTGCCTTTGAACCGTCCGGCATCACATAATTATCCCCTTTAAAGGAGCCGCCGTCCCCAGGTCCCTGGCTGCGCTTTTCTTCCTTCTCGTAATCCTCCCAGTCAAACTCCTGGTCTGTGGAGGTCACATACTGGCCTTCCTTCAGATACTTTTTCTCATCCGAGGTAACAGGCACTGCCTTCACTTCATAATAATAGGTTTTGTCCATGTCCGTCATATAGTCGGCCAGATTGACGCTGTTGCTTTCCACGGTTATCCTTTTAACCACCTTATTATCACCGTACAGGGTCAGGGTATAACCCGGCGCGTATTCCACGGACTTCCACACGGCCTTTTTCTTGGAGGTACTGCTCCAGCCTGCTTGCTGTGTATCGCCCAGCACCGTGACCGGCCGGTAATCCGCCTTCACCTGAAGGCTGGAATCATCCAGGGCCTTGGCTGACACAAAGTCAGCGCCCGTGACCTTGCATTTGGAGCGGTTCAGGGTGGCGGGAAAGTATTTTCCATCCTCTGCCACCACCGTAACCTCCACCCGGACCTTGCGCCCCGGTTTCCAGCTGTCATAATCCGTGCGGTACTGCACATCCCCAAGGGAGCAGCTTTTGCCGCTGACCGTAACCTCCGGTTCAGGTATCTCCTCCGGCTCCCCGTATACTGTCTTAAAGCTTACGTTCACGCTTTCTATCACACTGGACTGGGCGCCGTAGGCACTAAGCCCCAGCCAAAGCGACATGGCTGCCCCCAGTCCCAGGGCCGCCTTCAGCATTCTGTTTTTCTTCAATTAAAGCCACCTCCTGCTACTGTGTCCATATTCCATCCTGATTCACATAAAATCCGCTGATGCGGGTATCCCTTGCCATCTCGTATGAACCCGGATGAAAATAATACCAGTTCCCGTCTATCTGGCACCAGCCTTCCACCAACTCCCCGTTGGAATCCGCATAAAAGGTCTGGCCGTCCCTTATGATCCATCCGGTGAACATGGCGCCCTGTAGGCTGTTGTCCACCGTGTTCAGATAATACCGTTTTCCATTGAACGAAAGCCAGCCCGTATACAGGGAGCCGTCATCATTAAAATAGTAATAGTAAGGCCCAATCACCTTCCAGCCCGGCCCGGCCATGGAACCCACGGGTTCCCCGGCCTCTTCCTCCGGGCGGAAATAATACCATTGCTGACCGACCCTGGCCCATCCCACAGCCATCTGCCCGTCGGGCTGGAGATAATAATACCGCCCGTCCACATTCTGCCAGCCGGTAAGCATAAGGCCGTCCATGTTAAAATAGTACCACAGGCCATCAATCAGCTCCCAGCCGCCCCTGCCCAGGCTGCCGTCCGGATAACGGTAATTCCAGCCGTCTTCTTCCTTTACCCAGCCAACCGTATCCGCGGTTCCCCGGATTACGGAGCCGTCCTTTTTCTGCTGCCCCTTGCCATCCGATACATACCGGTCCGTAATCTGCAGCTCCCCGGATTCAATCCATTCGCTTTTTTTTCCGTATTTCACCTGTACATCCGTTGACGGTATGGTCCTTACCTTGAAGGTATAATCCCCTTCCTTTGTCATGTACGGGTAAAAATTGTACCTGTTTGACGAGGTTTTGGACACCTTGTGGACAGACTTCCCGTCCCGGAACAGCTGAAGCTCATAATACCCGGAGGTATTCTCCGGCTTGTCCCATCTGGCCTCGCCCAGGTTTTTTTCATTCCAGAAGGCATCCCCCGGAGGGTCGTACTCCCCCTTTACCCCGTTTACCCTGAGGGTCACCACCAGGTTGTCCCCGTCCCGCCTTGCGGACACAAAGGTACCCCCGCTGATTTTAACTTCCGATGACTTATAGCTTGCAAGGAAATAATCCTCCCCCACATCCTCTGGTTCCAATGTGACCTTCATCCTTGGCTCGTCTGCCGACTTAAGCTCCTCCCCGGCCTTGTCCACCCATTCCGCCCTGGATACGTGATACTTGCTGTTGCCTCCGGACACCATCACCTTGCCTTTTTCCGGGGTTCCTGTCCCGACGTCTATGCCGGGCAGGGTGCTTCCGGCCTCCAGCTTGGAATTCACCCGCACGCTCACTGATTTGATGGGCTTGGTGGCTGCCATGGATGTGATGCAGCCCCCCTGTGCCAGACAGCAGGCCAGTATGACGGCTGCTGTCCTCTTAATCCACCTGTTCGGCATCCGCTGTTCCTCCTTATATCCTTTCCTTGCTATCATCCTGTTTTGGGATACCGGACCTTTCCTGTGCCTCCGGAACCCCCTCCGGTACAAATCCCAGGAAATATATGTATATGTCTACCACAGCCTGATATAATTCCTGGGGGATGGCCGCCCCCAGCTTCATCTGGCTTAAGAGCGTGGCAAGGGAATCATCCTCGTATACAGGGACCCCTGCCTCCATGGCGGCTTCCGTGATTTTCTCCGCCATATACCCCATACCGGAAGCCACAATGACAGGCGCCCCGTTTTTCTGGGCGTCATATTTAAGGGCAACGGCTTTCTTTTTCATCAGTTCCTCAAATCCTGACATTGATGGTCCTCTCCTTTTCCCTTATTTCCGGAAATACATCCTCAATCCTCAGGCTGCCTGCTCTTTCCCTTACCAGCATGCGGCCTAGGCCTAGGCCGTTTTTCTTCATGATTCCGGCCACATGTTCCTCTATATCCCCGGACTGGCCTGCAAGGACAGGCGGCACCCCAAGCTGCATGTCCACCACCCTGTCCTTAAATATCATGAGCATTTCAAACCTGCCTAACCCCTGGACGTCAAAGTGGAACAGCATCTTTATCTTCCGGCCCTCATCCCCGGCTTCCCCGCCGGCGTCCGGGTCCGCCCAGATTTCAGACATCACATTCTTTCCCTGGTACTGGAAGGGGAACAGGATATGCAGAAGGGGAAGGTATACGCTTTCATTCAAAAGCATGCCGTTCATGATCTAATAAAACTGCTGGATATTCTCCAGTCCCGCCTCCCCGTTGGCTCCCTTTAACAAAAGGGAGGAGAATGCATCTGCAAAACCGCCCTCTTTCGGCTGTCCGTGGGCATCCAGTATGCTGTCCAGGGAAGGCATGGCATTGTCCTTAAAATAAGCTTCCACGCCGCGGCTTCCCGCTACACGGTCAAACAGCTGCTGAAGCCGGTCCATGCTTCCGTTCTCATAGCGCACCGCATGGAAGATGAGATGCATGACAGCGTCCCGCACAGCCCCGTAATCATGGGTCCTGGATACGTAATTGGACAGGAAGGGAATCAGCCTGCTGTTAAGGAAGCTTGTATTGGCTGCCGTATTCCCATTGGCCGCCCCCCAGTCCATCCCCCCTATAAGCTGCCGGAAATCATCCCTGAAGGGTCTCATCAGGAGATGGCTTATATCATCTGTCAGGGTATGCATCTGCTGAAGGAAATGGCCTCCGGATGAGTAATCGTTATATGTCTTTAAAAAGGCCAGGACCGCTTCCTTCATATTCCCGGAGGCATCCTGATACAGGATGTTCCTCAGGCCGTCAAAAAAAGGACCTGAAAATTTGGCCTGGGAAAGCTGCTGCCCCTTAAGGAAGGAAAGCAGTTCTTCCGGGGAATCCACCCTGACCGAGGAGAGCAGCCTCTCTACCAGCTCCCCTGCCTCCGCCTGGTCCCCGAACAGCAGTCCGGCCGTTTCCCTGGAAAAGAGCTGTTCCAAAAGCCTGGGAAGTCCCATGCCCTCCCCCAGTTTTTTGATGAAAGCCCCGTAATTGCTTTCATAGTCAATTATGCTATAGCTTTTTTCCCCTGTGGCATCCCCGCTTTTTCCTTCCTCCTGCCCGTCCGCCCTGACAACACGGGACGGGTCCACCGGATTCTGGATTTTCTGGCTGTTCCCCTGCTCCGCAATCCTCTGGCTGTCTGATATGTTCCGGTTGTCCGGATTCAGGGAAGGACCGGTCACCTGTAAGATATTAGCCATAATACCTCCGTACTGAACTATACTTAGAAAATGAGTCTATATCTTTATATATATCGGCGCAGTCCTCCATAACCATTAGGGTTATTTCTAAAAATTTTATCTCTTTTTTTTCGAAACTGCCTTATCCCCGGTCAAAAAGCGCCGATAAATTACGTATAGCAGCAATGGGAATCCATCAGAGCACTGAATGAAAGGAGGGTGTCATGAACATCAAATTTTTTACCGGCAGCACGGATTTTCCGGATTACCGGTCCATTACCTCCGCCACCAACACACAAAAGACGTCTGCCGGCAGGGAAGCCGGTGATTACGATAAGATATCACTTAACAAGTCCCCTTATCCTGAGGATGATATGTCCTTTGCCCGTGTACTTGCCAGGGAGGCCGCGGCCAGACTGGAGGCCGGCGTAAGCAGCGAACGGGTGCTGAGTTTAAAGCAGCAGGTGGAGTCAGGAACCTATCGTCCCGACGCCAGGCGCATAGCCGAGAAATTACTGGGCTACCGTTAATGAAGGAGAATGAACCATGGATAATCAGAACGGCACAACGGATTTGCTGGAGGAATTTGCCGCCTCCATTGAACAGCTGGCCCATACCATTGAGGGCATTGCCAGGCTTGAGGAGGAAAAGGCAGAAACCGCTTCCCTGGGATATCATGACAGGATGGACGGAATCCTTAAGCGTGAGCAGGTATATATATTAAAGCTCAGGGGACTGGAGCAGAAGCGTCTGCGGCTGGCTGAAGCCATGGGCTGGAAAGGACTTACCTTCCGCCAGATTCTCAGTCAGTCCACCTCAGAACAGGCCGGCCGCCTCTCCCCCCTGTTCACCCGGCTGGACAGCCAGATTAAGCATCTTCGTGAGGTAAAGGATACCGCGGAGCGGATGATTCAGGTCAGGCTCAGGGAATTTAACATGATCCTCTCCAGCACAACAGGCGGGGGCTGCGATGAGAACGGCGTTCCTGTCAAAGGACCTTCTTCTTTTTTTCACGACCGATACGTATAAGCGGGCACATACCGCCACCACAACAATCCGGAGGATGATACCATATGATACGAGCCACATTTTCCGGCTTTTCCACTGCTTTCTCGGCCCTTCAGGCCAGCCAGAAGCGTCTGGACATAGTCGGACAGAATCTTTCCAATATGAACACGCAGGGATATACTCGGCAGCAGCTTGAAACCTCCAGCCTGAATTACAGCAATCCCATTTCCCGTTATATGAACGGTTCCCAGATTGCAGTGGGCTTTGGTGTGAGCATGGATAAAGTCAGCCAAATCCGGGACCCCTATCTGGATGCCCAGTACAGGGCCCAGATTAACAAGTCCGGTTATTCCGATACCCTTCAGTCAGCCCTGGACACATTGTCCAAGGCCCTGGACGAGAGCAGCATTGACGGAATCCGCACCGCCTTTGACGACGTCCAGTCCACCCTTACCAATTTACAGGATAAGGGCAATGACTCTGTGTATGAAAGCGAACTCCGTTCCCGCATGCAGTCCCTCACCAACCTGCTCAACGACGCGGCCCGCCAGATAGAGGCAGCCGAAAAGGCAGAGCTGAGCAAGCTGGACGGAACAGGCACCAGCGAACAGGGCGCCGTGGATAAAGTCAATGACATCTTGCGCCAGATCGGGAATCTGAACCACCAGATCAAACAGAATCAGGTCCTTGGACAGCAGAGCCTGGAACTGTTGGATGAGCGCAACAGCCTGTTGGATGAGCTGGCCAGCTACATCCCCATCGAGGTGACTTATTTTAAAGATGCGGAGCATGACGGCAAGATGACAGACCCGGTTTCGGGCAATATTGTCGATGCTCCTAAAGAATTATACAACTATGATTCCAAGGGCAATATCATCAGCAGGAAGGAATGGCCCGATGACCTTAAAGTAGAGCTTGTATACAGGGATACCACGGACCCGGAGGGCACCACCCACAGGCTAACCCTTATCAACGGCACCGAAGGCACCCTGGGCAGCAACTATGGCAAGCTTACCCCTGTGGACAGCAACCCGGCAGACCCCACGGCTGTTTCCATCCAGTTCACCCCTGCTTCTTCCAGCGGCGAGACTTCAAAAAAAGCCTCTGCCACCGGTATCCAGCTGGCCTCAGGCTCCATACAGGCCAGCCTGGATATGCTTGGCAAGAAAGGTACCGGGGACCCGGTTGCCACTGGTTCTTCGGTCCAGGATGACGTAAGGGGCTATCAGTACTATATGAAACGCCTGGATGAGCTGGCCTCCCATTTCGCCAAAATCATGAACGATGCAAATGCGGAAGGCGGTCGGGGAAAGCTGCTCACCAACAGGACCGACCCGGCTGCGGATATCACTGCCCTGACCATCGGCATCAGCAAAGAATGGGTCAATGGAACCGTGCAGCTGGGAAAAAAGGACGGCAGTTCCAAGGACACGGTCCTGTCCATGCTGAATAACATGAAAAAGACCCATGCCGAATTGGGGAATAAGTCCTTTGCTGATTATATGAATAATGTATCCACCATACTGGCCAATGACTCCAGCAGCAACATCAACGCCCTGAAAACCAATGTAACGGTTTTGAACAGCATACAGGATTCCAGGGACTCCATATCAGGAGTCAGCCTGGATGAGGAGGCGTCCAATATGATGACCTATCTTTCAGCTTATAATGCTGCTTCACGTCTCATGACGGCTTTGGACGAAGCACTTAACACCCTGATCAGCGGCACCGGCCTTGTGGGAAGATAAACAGAACCTGATGATGGAGGTATAAAACAATATGCGCGTCACTAACTCATCATACTACCGGAATTTCACCAATTCCATCAATGATGTACACGGCAGGCTGAATAAAAGCATGAATAAGGTATCCAGCGGGAAAGCTTACGAAAAAGCGTCCGACAATCCCCTGGCCTACTATGAGGGCAAGAAAATAGACAACCAGTACCAGGACACCCTGAGCAAGCTTGGGCTTATCACCAATGTGAAGAACCGGCTTTATCAGCAGGAGCTGGGGGCCCGTTCCATTCAGAACAGGCTGTCCGAGGCCAAGAAAAAGATTGAGTATGTCCGCTCCGACAGCAATAACAGCGATATGCAGATTGTGCAGACAGTCCGGGACGACCTGCTCCAGAAGCAGCAGTCCATGGTCAATGATTTAAACGCACAGTATCAGAACAATTACATTTTTGGCGGCAGCGACACCACCACTCCGCCCTTCACCCTGAGCGCGGATGGCCGGGAGTTAACATTTTCCCACACGTTTGCAGGGGATGATTACGTCACCACCATGAAGATGACACTTGAGGAATCTGGCGGAACCTATCAATATTCATTCAGCGGCTTTACAGATGATCCACGCAGGCCAATGGATGCAGATGAAACCCTGGACAATATCGTCAAAGCCATGCGCGAGACCGGTTACATGGATGTGGGTTACGGCAATATCTCGGAACCCGATACCCTTTTGGACACCAATACAGGCGGGCTTAACCTTATCACCGGACTTTCCGCCGGCGCCATGAATGCAATGTCGGACAGCCAGGCAAAGGATGAGGTCATAAAAAGGCTGAACAACAGTCCCGTTGCACTGGTGGGCAAGGCTGTCATTGCTTCCGATAACTATATTGGCGGAGGCAGCAGGGAGGATTTCTCCTCCGCCCTGGGGACGGTTATGGATACAATGACTGACACGGAGCATTCGGTCAGCACCGTATACAGCGACCTGGGCAATAAGTATTCCCTTCTGGAATCAACCGAGGAAAAACTGACCACCATCAAGCTTGCCCTGACTGAGCAGTATAAAGAGAAATTGGGGGCAGACCCCTATGAGGCCATAACCGAGATGTTTTCTTACCAGCAGTCCTATAACGCGGCGCTTCGGGTGGGTTCTAATATGATGTCTTCGTCCTTATTTGATTTTGTGAAATAATTTTCGTAACTGATTTCCTGATTATGTTCCATACCCGGGAAGGAGGTGTCCATGATGGAACAGCTTATAAAAGTCTCTTCCGTTCCCTTCCAGGCCATCCGGTTCACCCAGAACGCGCGCCTGGTTCCGGCGGACAATATGGCATTGGAGCGCCATAAAGCCCTGGTGCGCCATCATGCCTTCCTGTCGCGGTTCCGGGCCGCCTCTGGCTGTGTGGACTATGATTTCCTTAATCAGGTGAACGCTGCCTTTTCAAAAGAAACCAAGGCCAGCCAGCCCCCGGCATCCTTTTCAGGACTGCCCCCAACCGGTGTACCTGCTGCGGGCAGGGACGCGTCCGGTTTGGTTTCCCGGTCAGTCCCGGGAAACCAGTCAGCTCCGCTCCGCCCGCAGCCTGTTTCCGGGGCATCCCCTGCCTCCCCTGCTTCTTTTAACTCATCCGTATCCGGCAATACGGACCCGCCGGTCCATGCATCTTCTGTCCAGGTTCCGGCAGAAGCCGCTGCCGCTTACATAGTCCAGCGCGGTTCTTTTGAGCTGCGTGTGGCAAAAGGCGAGCTTTCCTATGTGCCGCCCCTTGTCATGACCATTGTCACACAATACCCTGATATACAGTTTGAGTATACCGGGGGTTTTCATTACATTCCTCCCCGCGAGGATTCTTCTGGAACCAATATGAACGTATCAATATAGGAGTCATGAAACTTATGAAAATACAGACTGATTATTTTGGAGAGGTGGAATATGACCAGGAAGACCTGGTTACCATAAGCGGAGGCTTTTTCGGCTTTTCCGATTTGACGTACTATCTTCCCATCTGTCTCAGTGAAGATGAGGGCTCCCTGCTTCTGATGCAGTCCACAGAGCAGCCGGATATTGCCTTTGTGGTCATCAACCCCGCCTTCCTGTCACCAGACTATTCCCCCATACTCTCCCAGGAAGAGCTCGCCTGTCTGGATGTGTCAGACAGTGGGGAGCTCTCTTACTATGCACTATGCGTTATCCGGAATAACTACCTTGAAAACACGGTCAATATGAAATGCCCCCTTGCCATTAACCCCGAAACCCGGAAGGGAAAACAGGTCATACTCGAGAACCCGGACTACGGGTACCGCCATAAGATAAGTTCCTTTCCGGGCATGCTGGAGCCGCCAAATACAGATGACAGGAGTGATGGATATGCTGATACTGCGGAGAAAAAAGAATGAGAGTATCCTCATTGGTGATAACATCCGGGTCACGATTACGGAATGCGCTTCCAACGGGGTGCGCCTTGCCATTGAGGCTCCAAAACAGATTTCCGTTATCCGTGAGGAACTGTTTGAAGCTGAGAAGATGAATAAGGCCTCACTTGCTCCTGAGAGCAGTTCGGTCCGGTCCCTTCAGGCCGCCCTGCGAAGGCATCTTTTCAATAATGAAGCATGATACCTGACATGCTGTACCGGAGGGGGATTTATGGACACAAATGATAAAACCATGAAAAATGAAATCCATCGCCTGCAGGAGCGCATCCTGCTTCTGGAACAGAATGACAAGCTCACAGGCCTGATGCATAATACGGTCTATCTAAAAAAAATAGATGAACTTCTAGCCGAACATCCTGATTGGGAATTCTCACTGATTTACTTCAGCATCAAGAACCTAAAGCTTATGAATATCCAGCAGGGAACCCACTATGGAGACCGTTTTCTCTGCCATATAGCCAGTTACCTGCGGCTTCCGCAGGAAAAGGACGTACCCATTCTGGTATCGCGCGTGTATGCCGACGCATTCTCCGTATTTCTTCCAAGTTCAGAAGAAAAATCCATGACAACGCAGATTTTCCTGGCATATTCTGATTTTTCCACGACCATGACGCCGCCCTCCATCGGTATACGTCATGTAAAGGGGACAGAAACAGCTGCCCATTCCCTGTTAAACCAGGCCTATATGGCCGCGTCCTCCATTTATGACATAGATGACAGGCATGTGGTGGTATATGGTGATTCTATGTACAAAAATTTCGTGCTGGAACAGATTATATTATCCGACTTTAAAACCGCCCTGGAACACCATGATTTCCAGCTTTATTTCCAACCGAAATATAACATTGCCTCCGGCAAGATAATCGGCGCCGAAGCCCTTGTCCGATGGGACCATCCAACAGCCGGATTCATCTCCCCCGGCCAGTTCATACCCATACTGGAACAGTATAACCTGATTCAGGAACTGGACTGCTACATCTGGGAATCCTTGTGCTTCCATCTTCATCAGTGGAACGAAAAAGGATATCCCCCCATTCCGGTCTCGGTAAATGCTTCCAGAATCAGTATCGGGAGCCTGGATGTGGCTGCAATCCTGGAAAGTCTGGTGAAAAAGTACCAACTCTCTCCATCCCAGCTGGAAGTGGAGATAACGGAAAGCGTTTATGCAGAACATCCGGACTCTATAAAAAATACCATTGACCGATTACATCAGGCCGGTTTTGTTGTCCTTATGGACGACTTTGGAAGCGGATACTCTTCCCTCAGCTTTCTGGCCGACACAAATGTGGACGTAATAAAGCTGGATATGCGTTTTCTGAATTGTGACACACCGAAAAGCAACTATATCCTTTCCTCTGTTATCCGCATCAGCTATTGGCTGAACCTGCGCATCATTGCCGAGGGCGTGGAAAACCAGAAGCAGGCAGACACCCTTCTTAAAATCGGCTGTTTCTACGCCCAGGGCTTCCTGTTCTGCAAGCCAATTCCCTCCTGTGAATATGAAAAGCTGCTGCCCGGCAATTATTTGGATGTTACGGACATGGGCGCACAGAAGGGGAATCTCAACGGACTTGTATCCACCCTTGACCTGTTCTCCCAGAATATGATTAACGAACAGGTAACGGAACTGCTGTTAGGCGCTGTTGTGGTATTCTGCCTGAAGGGCTCCAGTCTGAGCATATTAAATGTAAATAAAGCCTTCTGCGCCCTGTTCCAGAGCCAGGACGTGCCCTGCCCCGGCGATGACCTGCTATCCATCCTGAAGCTCAGGCATCCGGATGTTTTTCTTTCCGTATGCCGCCGCACGGCAAGGCTGAACCCGTCCGGCGGCCGGACCACATACATCCAGTCAGGAAAGAATCCACACCTCTATAAGACAGAGCTTTATTGTCTGTCCGTAAAACCAGACTCAGCCATCCTCTACGCAAAGATTTCCGATGCATCTGAACTGTACCACAGCCTGAATAACGCCCGCCTTTACAAACAGCGGCTGCAGGTTATCATGGATTCCCCCGGATTCCCGTTCTTTGAACTGGATATAAAATCCCACATTGCCGCGTGTTCATCCCTTGCCTGCAGGCTTCTGGGCTTAACAGCCAGGTCACTGCGCGCGCCGGAAGGATTTCTGGAGCAGGGAATCATTTGTGACGATTATAAAGCCGCATTCTGCCGGTTCTTCCTGACGGTTTACATCAAAAAACAGGACAGCTCCTGCAGGCTGGCCATCTGCCTTGCAGACGGCGCCCGTGTCAATGCCCGTCTTTCCGTTTTCACGCTTCGGGACTCAGGTGGGATTCAGACCGCAGTCGGGACATTGGAACTGGAGAAAGACAGGGCTGGGGACAGTTTTCATTCATAGGTATCCTTATCCTTCACACTCCCTGCCAGCAGGCCCGCCATAAGCCGTACGCCCCGCCGGACCCAGTAAACCGGCAGCAGCACCGGCAATTTTTCCAGGAAAGGATATATGGCGCACATATATCGGAATTCAGGGAAAAGCCAGCGAAGCTTCCTCATGAACGCCGCCCTGTAACCCTCCAGCCGCTCCATGAATATGGCCTGCCTGTCCCTGCGTCTCTCCTTCCCAATATCCTGCTTTATCAGAGAAGCCAGTCGCAGGGCCTGGTGGTCTGTCTCCCGGCTGATTGCGCCCCGGCTCAGGATCCGGTTCTCCAGCACATCATAGACCCCCATGTCCTCGGGACGGCTGTCCTCCAGGATATCCTCCTTTGAACCAAACCACATATAGGAAATATGCAGTATTTTTTCAGCCAGTCCGTCAATCTGGAATTCTTTCAGCCGGTTGGCAATATATTCCCGGTTCATTTCCTCCCGCCACGCCTTGTGATATAAATACAGGTCCAGGACTTCCCTGATTAAAAGTTCATCCTCCGTATAGTGGTAAGCTGCCTGGGCCGCCATGAAAATATAGCGGTTTTCAATGGAAATGGTCCTCACATAATTGGAGGAGTTTCTAATGAAGGCAGTTTCCATCATACGCTGCATGCCCTTACCGTAAGGACGTGTGCGGAAGGGCAGTTTATGGTACAGCTCCACGCAGAAGCCGGAAGCGCGAATCATGCGTTCCCCATATCCCTTGTAAATCCGTTCCGTCTCATATCCCAAATCCACCAGATACCCTTTGGCCAGGGAATAGCTTCCCTCGTCAAGCTTCAGCCTGAGGGGGTTATTGGCCGACATTTCCTGTATCTGGTACAGGAGACGTATCCTGCTTGTGCTCAGGATGATACATGGAACCTCCATCATATCTAAAAGCGTCAGTATCTCCCGCTCCCCATCCTCCGATGTATCGCTGTATGACAGCGACTCCTGATACCGCCCGAAAAACCGTTCCATCCAGCGCTCCGGTACCTTCTCTCCATTTCCAAGTATCCCCAAATATACCACATTGGCAATCTTGTGGTAATCAGCTGTCCGGTACATATGCTCCCAGTCAATCCTGCTGTGTATGGCCTTAAGGTCATCCTGACGCACGATACCGCCTACCAGATTCACAAGAAAACGTCCTTCAAATATTAACCGATCCATATATCTCTCCCATCGCAGTGACATAATCCAAAGAAAGCTGCACATAAAGTATGTACAGCTTTGCTAACACATCCCTTATGCCAGGGTGTTGAACAGCAGGCCAACCGTATAGAAGTTGGTCATGTTGTACGGTCCGCTTCTGGCAAAATTGGATAAATACCGGAAGTTGGCAGAAGATGTTTCCTGCTCCCTTTTGCTGACAACAGCGGCAAGGTCACTGTCCACAATTCTCTGGACCGGGTCGGACAGGGCTGACTCCGCCCGCCTGGCCGCCTTTTCCGCCATTCCAAACTGCCCGCCCAAAAGGGATTTCGTACCTTCCAAATCCGTTTCCAGGGCATTCTTTAAGGTATCTTTGTCTAATTCCAGTTTACCGTCCTTATTGTAGGTAATCCCCACCGCCTTCAGGGTCTTGGCGTCCGCCATCCCCCGTCCAAAGGACGCCAGGTGCGATGCTGCTCCGGTTCCCCTGTCTCCATTGTCTTTCAAAAGACCGGATACCTCATTGTAGCTTTTCACCAGGTCTTCCACCGCAAAAACCACGGTATCCTCATCAATGCCGGTGTAGACCCTGGCCTCTCCTGTTCCTTTCAGCTCCGCCTCAATCCTGCCGTAATCCAGACTGATTTTGTTGGAATCCGAACGCAGGGTCCGGGCACTCCCGTTCCCGGTCACCGTGTACACAGCATCCTGGGCCCGGACAGCAGCATCCTCAATACCGGATGCAGCCCCTGTGGCTCCGCTGACCGTAAAGCCGCCGGCTTCCCCTTCCCTGGCTGATGTAAGCACCAGGGACACCCTTCCGTCCACATTGGACACGGATGCCCTGACGCCTGCGCCGGACTGGGCGTTGATGGTTCCTGCCGCTTCCTGGTACATCTGGTGATAGGTCTTGGCTGTCCCGTTTTCATTGACACTGCTCACGGCCACAGATATGGTACCGCCTTCAGGGCCGGTAATCTCAAATTCCATATCCGCCCCCGGGTCCACCTGTTCCTGGGCATGGTGTGACGCGCTGGCATTCTGCTGCGTCTGGGCCAGGGACTGGACATTCAGGGTGATATCCGTATCCCCTTTCAGCCGGTAGGACGCAGAAGCCACGGCCACAGAGCTGTCCGTGGTGGTTACCTGATAGTCATTCCATACATTTTTACTGCTGCTCTCCGTAAGCTTTAAAGCCGCTGTCTCCAGTCCGGTCAGCTTTGACTGATAGTCCTTCAGGAAATTCTGGATATCCTCATAGGCCGCCTTGGATGATGACGTGGCTGAGGACACCCGCTTAACGGGACTTACGGCCTGATAACCGGAAGAACGTCCGGTACCTGAGAGCCGGATTAGATTGAGCATATTCTGATACTGATAGCTGCTCCCGGATATGCCGTTAACCGTCATGGCAACTCCTCCTTTCCTTATTTATTAGATGCATAGTAGGACCGCCTGCCGCCAATGTGTTGGTTCAGGCGCTGGTCCGCCTCCCGGACCTCTTTTAACAGTGAGGCGGTCTTACTGCGTATCTCAAGAATCTTTCTCTCCTCAAATCCCTTTGGCTCACCTGTCCTTAAGAACTCCTGTGACATCAGCCAGCGGACCTGCCCTGCTTCCTCCGGCCCCTGTTCGGCCATCAGCCATATCTGTTCCCCGGCAGCTTCAATCCTGGCCATCTCGTCGGCCCGCATCTGAAGAATCAGTCCAAGGGATACCTGGTCATTTCTTGAAGCTGACTCCAGCAGTTCGCCTGTAAGCCGTTTCATTTCCTGCATCCCGTTTAAACGTTTCTGCAACAGGAGCATGATTCGTTCCAAATCCAATGCCATATCCTCTCCTACCCCAGGATTCCCCTGTTCTGGACCACATGTGTATCCTTGACCTTCAAGCTGGCCTGGTCAAACGCATCCTTCAGTTCAGAAAGGATGCGTCGGACCCTTCCTATCTCCTCTTTCTCCCGCTCCCGTCCGGCCTTAATCCTGCTGATATCATAAATCAGATATTGATAAATACGCCTTAAGTCCCGGCTGATTGGCTGCTGCATGTCCAATATATCAATCAGATACCGGACAATACGTGAGGTACGCAAAAGGGAATCCTCAAACATCCCGTATTCCTTGTCTTCCAGCGCGTATTCTGCCTTTGACAGGCGCCGGATTGCCTCCTCGTACAGCAGCAGCAGTAATTCCGGACCGCTCATGGAGTATATGCTGTTTTCTTTATACTTCTGGTAACCGTTCATTCCATTCCCTTCCTGACAGATACAACATGCCTTCCATCACGCCTGGAACTGGGCCAGATAGCTGGCCTGGCTATTCATCTGGTTAATCAATGTCTCCATGGTGGTAAACTGGCTGATGTAACGGTCCTGTTCACTGGCAAGCCTTGCATTCAGCGTATCCAGGACACTCTGCATTTCTTTCAGATCCTTATAAATCTGGTTATTCATGATAGAAAGCGGTATCTTTTCAGAACCAGCCTCCTCAATCAGACGGCCGTAGGAGTTTCCGTTCCTGTTGGCATATTTGGTGGCATATGGCGTCAGGGTATCTTCTATGATGCTGGCAAGCCCTTTCTTTATGTCACCGCCTCCGGTAAATACATTCGACACCTTTTCAGGGTCGCTGGTCATGGCTGCCTTGAACTTTGCCTCGTCAAAGGTAATGGTGCCGCCGTCCAGGTAATCATCGGAAATGGTAATCCCCATCTCCTCCAGATCCTTATAGTTGGCGCCGTTAGCCATCAGGTTTGTGAGCACGCCCTGCATGTCCAGGCTCAGGGCCCGCATGGTGGCGTCATTGTAGAGCAGCCCCTGCTTGGCCTTTTTCTCCCAGTTCTCAATGGACTTATCCGACATCTCATCCTTCTGTTCTTCGGTAAGAGGCCCGTAGGCTTTATCCGGCCTGGTTGTAACCTGGGTATTGATTTCCTTAATCATTTCATTGTATTCTTCAATGAATTTTTTGACCGTCTCGGTCACTCCGTCCACATCGGCTTTGGCGCTGAAGGTGACGGCCTTGGACCGGTCGGAATTCCAAACCCCGCTGGCATCCTGGGTCACATTGCCGAATTCCTGGGACACCGTGACCCTCAGTCCCTCAAGGTCAAAGGTATTGGATGAACTCTCAATCATTGTGCTGATACCGTTGCCGTAGCTTACCAGGACCTGGGCATTTTTTCCCATTTCAAAGTTTCCGTCTGTGTAGTTGCCAGCTGCATCCTTTACGGCCCCGAATATATCCGCAGAGGCCCCTTCCAGCTGAATCTCCCTGCCGCTGCCTGTCTCAGATGATATCAGTACGAACTGGTTGGTGCTGCTAAGGTAGGAAGCCTTGACCCCCACGTCTTTGTTGGTGTTTATCTTATCAATCATACCCTGGATGCTGGTATCAGCCGTGACGCCTCTAATCGTCTCACCGTTAATCTTCAAACCACCTGTCTCCAGGGAGTTAAGGAACTGCGCCCGCTTCGCCTCTGCGTCAGGCCCATCTGGTATCAGCTTGTCTATATTATCCCTGATGCTGCCTTCCAGGTTCAGCTTATTGCTGGCTCCCTTCTGTATTCCCAGGACATTCCTGATTTCCGCGTTGTCAGAGGTAACTGTAAGTGTTTGATTCGACGAGGCATTGCTTCCCAGTTCAAAGGAAAGCGGGTCAATGACCGGATTACCGTCAGTCCCGATGACTGGATTACCATCCGCGCCATAGTGGGTGCCTCCGGCCACTTTAATATTATCCGTACCAAACGCCTGGTTCAGCCTGCCCTGTATGATGTCCTTTAAATCGTCCAGGTCCGCAAACGTATCGCCGCTTTTCACCAACTCTATCTCCTTGGTCTGGCCTCCGAAACTGATTGTAAGCTTTTTCCCGGTAAGATACTGTGTCATGGTCTGTCTGTTTACATACGTGTCGTTTAACTGCTTCTGGTTTTCGTTAAACTCACTGAGGCTGATTCCGTCTGAAACCGTCTTATCTGTTCCGTCCGCATTCTGGGGATTGTATCCCAGGGCGGTGAGGGCGCTTGAACTGGAGTTAATCACCAGGTTGGTGGTCTTTCCTGCCTTGGTCTGCAGGTTCATCTTGCCATCTGCGTATACGAATTCCATTACATCCGAAATAGAATCCTCCCCTGATTTGATGCCGGACTGGGACAATGCCTTGTTCAGCTGCATGGCCAGCTTTTCTCCGCCCGTCATGGTTACCCCGTCCACCTCCACGGCAGCATCCAGGTCTATGGTATAGTCAATCGGCACGGTTATATCCTTGCCGTCCCCATCCTTATCCTTATAGGAGGAAGGGAAGGTAAATATCCCCGCCGACTGGTACTGGTCCCCGCTGTATGTCCCGAACCTCAGCTGTCTTCCCTGCAGCAGGGAGCTTTTATACACGGGATTAGTAAGGCTGTCCTGGGTTATGCCTGTATGGATGGATGAGGTACCTTTGGAAGCAGACTGGAGCGTTGATGAGCTGGCCAGCTGCTTCACCCCTAAAATTGACAAATAGTCCAGCATATTGGAAGACCCTGTGGCCGACACGAACTTGGTGATATCCGAATCCCCCATTGCCGTAATCTGATTCTTGGCAAACATGCTGGGATACTTAAGATTAGTGCCTGATGCAAAGGAAAAATAGTTATCCTGCAAAGCCAGCATCTTATCGCTGACCGCCTGAAATGCCTCCTGCTTCCAGCCAAGGCTTGTCATCTTATTCTTTTGGTTTGTTATCTTAGACTGGGTTCCGGCCGTCATCTGCTCGATAATGGAATCCCGGTCAATTCCGGAACCAAAACCGCCATACCCTCTTAAACTGGTATTTCCAAGGCTGCTTGCTGCTCCTGATACACTTGCCATCTGTATTCTCCTCTCACATCCGCTGCTAAATGATTTTCAATCTCCTGCGTTTCCCCCGGTGCACAGGGAACATGCTGCCGGTAACGCATAGTCCTGCTATCTATAATTTATTTATCGGCGGGGTTTGAAGAAAAAAAATAAAAAGTGCCCAAGTTTATCAACCTGTGCACTTTTTTATTTTAAACGCTTCATTCATCATTCTTTACTTGTCATAGGGACCGGAACGGTCGTGTCTTGGGTTTTCTTTTACATCCATGCATGCCTTGATGATTTCCGTGAGGATCCTTACCTTGAATTTGCTTTCATAGAATCCGATGATGGGAGCCGTGGAACTCTCGTCCACCACAACATACTTTGCAGGGAGCCTGGTGAGGATAAGGGCCATCACATCCGCCTGGCAGCGGCTGCACATACATACGTCATACTGTTTCAGGTATTGCTTCAGGTTCATCCGCTTAAGAATCTGCTCCATCACATTGACCATATGGTAATGATCCAGTTTTCCCTGAATCTCTTCCTCCAGCTGGTCTGTGAGCCGGTCCAGGATCTTATTGGAAATATTGTCATTCCGGCTGGTCTCATCTACCACAATCACAGTCTTATCGCCATTGGCCGTGATCCTTGATACGGGTTCTTTTGGATTGACCGCTTCCTGGGCTGTTTCTTTTGGCGCCCCGCCCTGGACCGTCTCTTTGGACGCCTCGCCCTGAGCCGTCTCTTTTGGCGCCCCACCCTGAGCCGCCTCTTTTGGCGCCCCACCCTGAGCCGCCTCTTTTGGCGCCCCACCCTGGGCTGCTTCGGTCACCGCATCCTTTTTCTCCTGTTGGGCCTCTTCCTTTTTTTCAGCAGCAGCAGCCTCTTGTTCCGGGGCGCTTCCATTGGTAATCAGGTTCAGTACATGGGATGTCTTATTGGTCTTCCTTGGCACGCTCCATCACCTCCTTTATGTGGATGGCCTCCCCAACTTCCTGGATTAAATCCTGGTAATCCTTTACGGCTGACGACCGCGGATTATAGTCAAATATGCTTTCGCCGTGGGCAGGCGCTTCCGCTATGGCCACCCCGGTACGGATTTTGGTCCTAAACACAACTGTATTAATCTGCAACGCCAGCTGCTGGGCCATTTCCATCACATCCCTGGAGAGAAGGGTCCGCTTATTAAAGCGGGTCAGCAGGATTCCCATGACCTTAAGGCCCGGGTTAAAGCTCTCCCTGACAGACTCTATGGTCTCCTTAAGCTGGGCCAGCCCCACAAGGCTTAAGATGTCGGATGCCAGTGGAATGATCAGGTAGTCGGAAACCGCATAGGCGTTCACTGTCAGAAGGTTAAGGGCCGGCGGTGTGTCGATGATGATGTAATCGTACTGCTCCATCACCGGCGCCAGCGTTTCCTTCAGTATGCATTCCCCTGGACCGGAGGACGTCCGCTCCACCCCGCTGCTGAGGGTGATGTCCGCGGTCAGTATATCGCAGTATTCTGTCCGGCAGATGGCTTCCTGTACCGGAAGCGTGCCCTTTAACGCGTCCAGCACCGTGGGCCCATTGGCCGTCTCCACGCCCAGACAGAAGCCCAGATTTCCCTGGGGGTCCAGGTCCACTCCCAATACCCTCAGTCCTTTTGCCGCAATCCCGGCAGCCAATGCAGCGGAAGTGGTGGTTTTCCCCACTCCGCCCTTCTGATTGGAAACAGTTATGATAGTAGCCAAAGCGTTACCTCCGAATTCAATCTTATTTTATATATGATATTGGTTTTACGGCTGCCACAGAGGCAGCTCTTCCCCGGGACTGCAGTCCACTGCCTGTTTCACCGTCTCCGGGTCCAGGGGAAGCAGCCCTTCCGTCACCGGAGAGCCTGCCTCCTGGCCAGCCTGGGCAAGGGCGAGAGTCCATTCCTCCAAATCACACTTAAGCCCATTCACATAATATAAAGGGTCTCCCCAATCATCATACTCCAGTTCAAAATGCCACAGGCTCTCAAACCGGAAGCCGTTGTCCTCCATCTGGAAGCAGTCCCTCTCACCGCTGTCCTTTGCAATGGTAAGCCACACAGACTGGCTGTCCTGGTTATAGGAAAGATAGGATTTCTCCGGGCCGTCCAGGTCTGCCTCCGAGGCAGGGACCAGTTCTTCCTCCGCAGGATCCCAGACAGCGGTCAGTACCACCCGTCCGGGTGACTGCACCTGGTCCGTCACCACCACATCCCGGTATCCGTCGCCGTTTATGTCCCACAGCATGAAACCAGGGCGCAGGGCGCCCTCCCTTTCTTTATATGCCTTATCCTTCATCTGCCTTTCCAGCTGCTTTTTAACAGCCTTCCGGTAGGTGTCAAAGGACTCCAGGATAAGACCGTCCGGTCCCACATAGTGGTCATCCGGTGTGAACATGTTAAAGCATTTGGCCCCGTCATCTCCCATATAATACTTGTTTTTATCGCGTTTGTCCGTCACCCATCCCGTCTTCATGCGGCCTTTGGAATCCACATAGTATTCCTTCCCCTGGTCCTCAATCCATTCATCCTCTGCCGGACTGCCGGGGGAATAAAAATACATCCAGTATTTTCCATCCTCCGACTGGTCCCAGGTGCCCTCCTGGGCCCCGTGTGCGCAAAGGGGAACCGCCAGGACAAGAGCCGCAGTAATGAGGACTGCACTGCCTCTAATCAAAATCAACCTTTCCCATCTTCTCAATGGAATCCTCCACACTGTCCACCAGCTCATGGATTGCTTCATACACAGCAGATGATTCATTGGCCATCCGGCCGATTTCCTCTGCCACCACGCTGAACCCCACTCCGGCCCGGCCCGCGCGGCCTGCTTCAATGGACGCGTTCAGGGACAGCATTTTCTCCATGGTGGCGGTCTGTTCCAGTTCCCTTGTCTTGGTCTTAATCTGTCCCACCGCGTCCTGGACCTTCTGGGATTCCTGGTTAAACACCTGCATTTTTGACTGGTTTATTTTCTGGTAATAGCTGAGGTTAATCCACTGGTTCATGACCGTGGAAAACAACTCTGCCGACGAACGTATCATTTTCTCAGACCGGACAGGCACCTTACCCAGGGCCTTCAGGTACTCCTCCTCGTCAATGCCCAGCTCCCTGGCAATCCTCCGGAATTTTTCAGGGTCCGGCTTCTGTGGAAGGACCTGTCCGCCAATCACAGCGCCCACCTTCTCCCCGTTAATCATGAGGTCCGCGGCAAAATCCATAAGCCCTGCATGGCAGAAATAGGAACCCTTTCCCTCCCTGTCGCATTTCTCACAGCGCTTAAGGCCTTCGGCATTTCCCCTTGTATATTTCATGCAGAAATCTGTAAAATTGCTTCCCCTGGAAATATACTCCCCCTGGGAATCCACGGCAATGGCGGCCAGCCCCGTTGCATCGGAAAACAGGTCCTGTATCCGCTGGAATTCATTCAAATCCACGATTTTCCTTATATCCATACTGTTTTCATCTTCTTTCCATCAATATGCGCTGTTTTTTGTCCGCCCCGCGGGTCAGGACTGCCTTACATGCTGGGCAACCTTCCTGTCATCCGTCCTGATATGCATTAACAGCTTTCCAACCATCTGGTTCAGACTGTTTAATGCGGTGATGGAAGCGCCCTGGTTCTTTATATCCCTGGCAGTCACGGCCAGTTCACCTTTATACCATTCATGGAACTGCCTGTGGGCAGCATAACCGGGATATGAGGCCTGCACCTGAAGCTTTTCCTCATCCCCAAAATGCTTGGCCACATAGGACACAAGGAAATCCAGGGTGGACTCCACCTGGCTTCGTCCTTTTCCCTGGGAACAGGCGTCCAGCAGGTCGTTCACCGCCTTGAAAAGCTGCCGGTGCTCACTGTCAATCAGGGCGTTGCCTGTTTCCAGGTCCTTTGTCATCTCATATCTCATGTCCTTTTCCTCCTATGCCTTTTTCTGTCCCTGGAATTTTCCCATATCCTGGCCGTACTTCTTAAGCAGTTCGTCCAGAATGGATACAAGATGGCCGATTTCCGGTTTGGCCAGCTGTTCGTCTGCTCCCAGTTCCCTGCCCTTCCTGCGCATCTGCTCGTCAATCAGGGATGAGAAGATGACCACGGGCAGCTTTTTAAGTCTTGGGTCATCCTTAATCAGCTTTGTCAGCCTGTGTCCGTCCATCTCCGGCATCTCAATGTCTGTGATGACCAGGTTCACCTTCTCGTACAGGTCATTGTCATCCCGGATGGATAAAAGGTAATCCCAGGCCTCCTGTCCGTTATTAAAATTCATGATGTTGGTAAATCCGGCCCGCTCCAGGGAATCGTCAATCATACGTCTAAGCAGGATGGAGTCCTCCGCAATCAGGATAGGGGATTCACACAGGGGCCTGTCGCCCATGGCCTCAATCTCCGAGACCTGGATACTGGTCTCCGGCGCTATCTCCGCAACAATTTTCTCAAAATCCAGGATGGTGACCAGCTGGCCCTCACACTGGGCAATGCCGGTAGCAACGCTTTCATCCCCATTGGCAATGGTCTTATCCGGCTTCTGTATGTCCTTCCAGGAAATGCGGCTGATTCCCTCGATTCCCTGTACCCGGAAGGCCACTGTCATTTTGTTGAAATTAGTCACG
>OLRN01000337.1_pt1 | contig 41331 bp, 57 predicted proteins | sample 1673001 | NCBI WGS metagenome assembly OLRN01 (sample SAMEA3136745, study PRJEB25190) | human gut metagenome | biome: human gut; feature: human-associated habitat; material: faeces | place: Austria | collected 2013 | reverse complement strand
ACCGTTTCTTGCCAAACAAAGGGACTACTGCTTCTCCTAAATATCCACTGTACATTGGTGATCTGAAAGAAGCCGTTACATTGTATGATCGCGAAAACATGAGCTTGCTGACAACGAATATTGGTGGTGGAGCTTTTGAAACAGACACCACTAAAGTACGCGTCATCGATCGCTTCGATGTGCAACTAGTTGATGATGAAGCGGTTGTTTTGGCTACTTTTACAACTATTGCGAACGAGACACCGGCGGAAGGTTAAGGAGCTGATTTCTTATGATTCTTGATCCTAAAACGGATTTGGACGAAATCAAAAACGCGTTAAAAATCGACACTGACGAAGACGATGTGGAAGTAAGTCGTGCGGCACAAGCTGCAATTGCATACATTAAAGGGGCTATCGGAAATGATAAGCCCTCTTTTTATACGCAAGAAAGCGACACAGTTGATCTGATTAATTTAGCTATTCTGCAATTAGCGGATCACTATTACAAAGCGCGTTCTGCAACCGTGAGTGGGAACTTGCGAGAGTACGATTTAGGTTTTACAAGCCTAATCTTGCAACTCAAAGCAAGTTATTTGCTTTTTGTGGAGGAGGAGTAGCGTATGCCCCTTATTCAAACAGGAAATTTAAATCAACGCATCAAGTTTGTCCGAGATACGACGGTTAAGGATGAGGACGGGCAAGTTGTCCCGACTTCTACAACCATTCTTACTTGCTGGGCAAGTGTGCAGACACAACGCCTGAACGATATTAAGACGTCGATTGGTACGGCTTTGGAAGGAACACTGACGTTCATTATCCGCTACCAACAAAAATCAGAGCTAACCAATGATATGAAAGTGCGTTGGAATGGAAAAACGTTTGAAATCATTACGATTACGAAAGGCGAGTTTGCGAAGGACTTCACGACAATCATTGCAAAAGAGGTTTCGAAATGAGTGTAGAAGTCGATGCAACCGAAGTGTACAAAGCGCTTAGGGAAGTAAAAGCGAACGTTCAACGAGTGGAAAGCCCAGCACTTAGAAAGGCTGGGGAGTACGCTCAAGAAAAGTTACGACAAAACACACCTTACTGGGATGGAACGAAGTCAAACGGTAAACGTGGTTCGTATATGCAAGAACATGCTAAGAACCATGTGGTTACAAGCTCGGTAAAAAACGGATTGATAGAAGTCGGCTATGACAAAGATGTTTCTTGGCGGATGCACTTTATCGAGTTCGGAACAATCAAACAACGTCCAAAAGGTTTCGTACAAAAAACACAAAAGCAAATCGAAAAACAAGTAACACAAATCATCGCTGACGAAGTAAAAAGGAGGCTAGGACTTTGAAAACGGCAGTATCACAAGTCTATTCAATTCTGAATAGCAATGAAAAAACAAAGAACATTGATTTTTACACCAATAGTGTTCCGGAATCGGCTCAAACAGTACCTAGCCTTCCAGTTGGCAGAATTACAGAGATATCCGGCAACTATGAAGATTTCGCAAGCAATAATCCTTTGACCATTCAATTCAACGTACAAGTAGATGTATGGGTGTCGACCTTAAAAGAGGTTGATGCCTTTTATTTTACTCTCGATGAGGTTATGAGGGGGAATGGTTGGGAATGCACCTACACCGAACAAACCGATGATGAGGATTTAGAAGGTGCAAAGCGGATTATCAAACGATATGTAGCAAATATTTCACTAAATTAAAAGGAGAGAAAATAGATGGCAACAGTAGGATTTGAGAGCGTCATTTTTGGCGTAAAAACAGGTGCAGACGGCACTCTAAAAGAATTAGTAGCAGATAAGTCGAAAGGCGGAGCGATCGAAGCTAAAATTACTGGATTAGGCGCAACGTTAAACACAACGTACGCTTCAAACGTACCGTTCTTCATTGCAAGTAAAGGGGTTTCGTCACCAAAAGTTACGCTTGACGTGGCAGACTTAATGGATAACGGCATTTACAGCGAAATTATTGGCGCTAAAACCGTGGATGGTGTAAATGTAATTGGTTCAGAAACTGAAGCGCCTTACGTGTCGGTAGTCATGGTTACAGCGAACAAAGAAGGAAAACGCTTATTCATGGGATTGACACAAGGAAAATTCAGTCATCCAGATATCGGCATGAAAACAGCTGAAGACAAAGGAGTAGAATTGCAAACCGATTCTATCGAAGGAGAATTCATTTCTGATGAACGTGGCTATGTATACTTAACAGCCGTAGAATCAGAAGAAATGACCTTACAAAAATTCAAGGACTTGGTAAATAACAAAGCGGGGGAGTAGTTAACCCTGCATCTACACCAATTAAAGAAGATACAGGGGCAGCAACACAAACAGAGGGTTAGCCATTTTTGGCTAGCCTTATTTTTTTGTAAAAAACAAGGAGGAAAACAAATGATTGAATTGCAATTGAAACTTGACGGAAAGAAAAAAACATTCAAACAACAAGATATTTCCGCACGTGCAATGCGTGAGTGTATCAAATTTTACGAGAAAGCGGAAAAAGCAGACCTAACTGAATTAGAAGCAATTGATTCAATGATTGCAATTACAGCAGATATTTTCCAAGATCCAGCAGTTACATTTGATGCTATTTTAGACGGTTTGACTGCGAGCGAGTTAGTACCGGCATTAGAAAGTGTTTTTGAACAAATCAATGAACTGGGAAACAATGAAAAAAAGCAGATGGCGAGCAAAAAGAGATAAGTTTTTCTGAAGCTAGGAAAGCAATGGATCAAATCTACAAAGATTTAATCGAAGCAGGTTGGACGATGAGAGATGTGGACGAAGCCGACTATCATTATTTGTTACACCTTTTTGGAGAAGTGGAGAGTGGCGAAGAATATGTAGATGGTGCTGATTTCATCAAACAATTTTTATCGGCTGAAGACTTGGTAAAACTTGAGGAAGGAGGTAAATAATGGCAGGAAAAGGACAACCGGCAGGAAATATCAAGCTAGGGATTAGTTTAGATAGCACTAGTTTTGGTAACACGCTGGACGAAATCAATGCGAAAGTCAAACAAGCAGAATCGAATATGCGTGCCAATCTAAAGGCCTATGATTCAGCAGGACGTTCATACGAAGCACTTAGTCAAAAGACGAAAGACTTGTCTACGGTTATGGAAGGGCAAAACGCCAAAGTAAGAGAATTAACAAAGCGCCGTGATGAAGCGATTAGCAAGTATGGCGAGGAATCGAAACAAGTTGCTAACCTTAACACACAGATAAACAATGCTACCGCAAAATATAATGCTTACAGTCGCCAGTTGAATGACACAAAAAAAGAATTGGTGTATTCCAAAACAGCCGTCAATGATTTATCTGATGAAATCAAAGAAAATGAACGGCAAATGAACGCCGAAGTCAAAGCGTTGAAAGCCGCTGGTGATGAATCTGGTGCGTTTGAAGCAAAACAAAAAGGGCTAGCCAAACAAACGGAATTATCCGAGAAAGCTATCGAAGAACAGCGCAAAGTTGTGAAACTGATGGCTGATGAGTTTGGCGATTCAGCAAATGAAACCGAAGATGCAAAAAGGGCATTAGAAAAGTTAGAACGACAAAGCCAAATATCTAGCAGGCAATTAGAAGCACTCAAAAGCTCCAGCGATCAATCAGGAAAAAAAATAGAAGATTTTGGCGAGAAGTCCACAAGGTCAGCTAGGAAACTGGACGGACTAAAAGACAAATTAAGCTCGCTAAAAGGCGCATTTTCGTTTGGTGCAGTCGCTGGATTAGCTTCACAAGCAGTTAGCGGTGTTGTTAACAGTTTCATGGGGTTGAAAGACGAAGCAGTAGAGGCTTCCGATTCAATGGACAAGTTTGTTCAAACAATGCAATTTGCTGGTATAGATAATTCAAAAATTGAAGAATCTAAAACAGTGATGAAAGATTACGCCGACCAAACGGTTTATGAACTAGGCGACGTAATGAATACGACCGCACAGTTGGCAGCCAACGGTGTGAAAGACTTTGATGGTCTAACGCAGGCAATCGGTAATGTCAATGCCGTTTCAGGTGGTAACTCAGATACGTTCAAATCGGTAGCAATGGCAATGACACAAACTGTCGGTGCTGGCAAATTAACAACTGAAAACTTTAATCAGATTGCGGATGCCATTCCGGGCGCTTCAGGGAAAATTCAACAAGCATTGAAAGAAATGGGCGCTTATACTGACGGAGACTTCCGCGAGGCTATGGCAAACGGAGAAATCTCTGCCGAAGAATTGAATACAGCATTCATGCAATTAGGTATGACTGATGTAGCTAAAAAGGCAGCAGGTTCCACAGCTACGATTGAGGGGGCGGTCGGAAATCTGCAAGCCAGCGCCGTAAATATGATTAATGAAATAATTAATGCTTTCGGCAAAGGCAATATCACTTCTTTGATCAGTGACATAGGCAAAGGAATTGACGACTTAACAACCAAAATCAAGCCAGCAATGGAAAGCATAAAAAACGTCGCTCAACCTGTGTTTGACATGTTGAAAAAAGGGGCTGACATAGCAACACTTGCTTTTGGGACGCTGTTTGGAACGTTAGATGGAGATCAAGCAAAGCAAGGCTTTGATATTCTAACTAAAATTTTCCCACCAGAAATGGTTACTTTCACACAAGATACCATAGAAAAAATAAAGAACGCGGTTAAGACATTGTTTGACGTATTCAAAGGTAACGCAGACATGGAAGATGTTCTAGCTAAATTAGGATTTTCTCCAGAAACAATTTCTAAGATAAAAAATGTTTTCGATAATCTCAAAACATTTTTTGATGGTGCTATGACAACTATTAGAAACGGAATAGAAGTTGCATGGCAAATTGTAAAAGGAATTTTTGATACTTTGTCACCATATATAATGCCAATTATAGAAAAGATAGGCGGAGCTTTTTCTAAAATTGGAAAATCGATGACCACATTTTGGAATGAAAATGGTAAACAGATTATTGAAGCAATCAAGAACTTTTTTACGTTTATACAGCCCGTTGTAAAAATCGTTATGGATTTAGTCATGGGGTTCATTGACAATATAATAGGTTTAGTCGAAGGGATTATGAACGTCATTCAAGGTGCTATCAAAATCTTCACTGGTTTATTTACAGGCGATTTTTCTAAGATGTGGGAAGGAGTAAAACAATTGTTTTGGGGTTCTATACAAGCGTTATGGAACTGGATTCAAATACTATTCTTCAAACGTATTTTAGAAGGAGTAAAAGGTTTATGGACTGGTTTTTCAGGCTCAATAAAAGGGCTATGGGAAAGCGCTAAAACTTTCTTTACTGAAGGTATTTCCAACACTTGGGATAAGCTAGTCAATTGGGTAATTAATCTGTTGAGCAAAGCTGGCAACCTAAAAACCACATTTGGTGATTTCATCAAAAACATGTGGAACAGCGTGAAAAACTTCTTCAGCAATGGCGTTGGAGACACTTGGAATAAGGTAGTTGGCTGGGTAAAAAACATTTTCAACAAAGCCATTCAATTGAAGAACAATGTTTCTGATGCAATCGGTAACCTGTGGAACGGTATCAAAGAAAACTTCCGTAGCGGTATTGATACAGTATTCAATTGGTTTTCAGAACTACCGACGAAGATGAAGGATGCCATTATTGGTGGTAAAGATGCCCTTGTTGATGCGTTCAAAAGTATTTTCAACGCAGCACTTAAAGCGATAGGTAAACCAGTTAACGCGATCATCAATGGAGCTTCATGGGTACTAGAAAAACTGGGTGCTGACAAACTCAAAGAATGGGAAGTACCACAATACGCAAAAGGTACACCAGCCGGTGGACATCCGGGTGGCCCAATGATGGTAAATGACGGTAGAGGTGCTGAAGCGGTAATCACGCCTAGCGGGCAAGCGTTTATTCCACGAGGGCGAAATGTAGTGTTGAATGCACCAAAAGGCACACACGTTCTAACAGCTGAAGAAACAGCTTATATGACTGGAAACAAAGCACCAAGATATAGATACGCCAAAGGTACAGGCTTTTTCGGAAATCTATGGAACAACGTCAAAGGATTTGCTGGAGATGTTGGAAACAAGCTGAAAGATGTAGTCGGCGATGTATGGGATTTTGTAACAGACCCGGGAGCGTTGGCTAGGAAAGTGTTAAATGGTCTTGGCGTACTGGAAGGGCTTGTCAAATATCCTTTAGATGTTGGTAAAGGTATTCTAAGCAAGGCTACCGAAGCATTGACGAACAAAATCACAGAACTATTCAGCAGCGGCAGCTTAGACACTTCAATGGGCATGCAAGGCGTTTACAAATACTTAGCGGACGTTGCAGTTGCAGTAATGAAGAAATTCCCGGGCTTTCAAGTAACCTCAGGTTATCGTGAAGGCGATCCATACTCACACGGAAAGCACAATGCAATTGATATTGCGCTACCGGGAGTCGTGAATGGTTCCCCTAGATACACAGAAGCAGCCAATTACGCATTTGAGAAGTTTGCAAACAAAATCGGCTATGTTATCACAAATGGTAAGGTTCGTGACCGTTCAGGACAATCAGGTACAGGTGTGCATGATGATTGGCGGACATGGCCTGATGGCGACCACTACGACCACGTGCATTTGAACGGTGTTAGAGATCCGCAGGGCGGACTTGTTAGCGGTGGCGATAGCGTGGGAGGCAGTGGTGTAGAAAGATGGCGGCCATACGTAAAACGTGCTTTGAAAATGAATAACTTACCAACCTCATCCGCTTATGTTGATGCGTGGATGCGACAAATCCAAACAGAATCAGGTGGCAATCCGCTTGCCATTGGTGGAAATGACGGCTTAGCAGACGGTAATGCTACTGGATTGCTCCAAACAAAACCGGGAACATTTGCTGCGAATGCTTTTCCAGGATACGGCAATATAATGAGCGGTTTCGATAATATCTTAGCAGCTATCAACTACGCTAAAAAACGCTATGGTTCGGATATATTAGGTGTGATTGGGCGTGGTCATGGTTACGCAAACGGTGGAATTGTAAACCAACATCAAATTGCGGAAATCGCAGAAGGAAACAAGCCAGAAATTATTATTCCGTTAGATAAGGCTAAACGATCAAGAGCGATGCAGTTGCTTGCGATTGCTCAAGATAAGTTAGGAGTAAAACCAAAAAGTGTAAATAATAGTAGCGATTCGAGCGGAACGTTAGAAACATTAGTTTCACTGATGATTCAGCAGAATAACTTGCTATCTAAACTTTTAGCAAAAGACACAAGTGTCAAACTTGATGGTAAAGCAATTGCAGACAATACAAACGGATACTTAGGTAACCAGTTGAAACGTTCGCTATATACAACAAGTTAGGAGGGATAAAGTGAATGGCTATTTAATCGATTTTCGCTTCATAAAAAATCAAGAGATAGTATCTCTAAAAGAAAAATTGGGCATAGAGTGTATTTCTTTTGCACGAAAAGCACCACAACTAAATGTAGAATACCAAGAATTTTCAGGGTCAAACGGTTCGAGAGAAGTCGAAAAAAGTTTCAAATCGTTCACTATCGAAGTGGAATTTTATGCTGAATTCAAAAATATGTATGACTATCAACTAAAAGAAACTGAATTATATGCGTTTCTATTCGATGACGAAGGATATTATGTTTTTACAGATAGAGAACCGGGCAAAAAATACTTTGTCCGTCCTAACTCAGTAGAAGTGAATGAAGTTGGTCTAAGATATGCAACTTACAAGGCGACTTTCACTGTTTTTAGAGGTTGTTCCGAATCGATGGCTTCCACGTTATCGGATTTTTCACTGTCTAATGAATGGCAATTTTCACAAGGTCTAGTTGCGGAAGATTATAAGTATACGCACCGAACCAGTAATTTTATCATTTATAATGCTGGCGATTTTGCTATTGATCCACGTGAACATGCTCTAAAAATCACTTTGGAAGGTGAATCAGAAGGCAACGTGACTATTTTCAACAAAACGACAGGGGAACGATTCACCTACTATCCGGAGTTTTCTACGTTGCTAGGCCAAACTTTGACTTTAGACCGTGTTTATCCGAAGTTGAACGGTGTAAATTGCGGAATTGACACGAATTTAGGTTTGATAACGTTAGCGGTTGGAACGAATGAAATTGAAATACAAAATGTTACTAGAGTGGAGTCAAAATGGGACTTCAATTTTTTGTATAAGTAGGTGGGAATTTGAAAGATATTTTTATCCAAGACTACGAGAAAACAAAAAAAGAAATATTGACTGACTATGATAAAAGTACATTTACTGAAAATTGGCAAGAGAACGAAACGTGGGAAATTTCGTTCACTATTGTCAAAACAAAATTCAATGAATTGGCTTTTGATTTAGTCGATTATGAAAATTCAGTATTTTTCAATGGACAAGAGTTTATCGTAAAACAAATGGGCGTTTCTGCCGAAGGGGCAGCAATCACAAAAACAGTTACAGCCACGCACATTTACTACACCATGCAAGATGGCTTTCAGTACGACACAATCACAGGGGCGAGATCTATTAGTCAGTTACTCACGCATGTATTTAGTGCAGGTAGTCGCGGCTTTACATGGGAAGTCATTGATCCAAATAAGAAATTTCTTACAGTTCAACAAGAAAACTTCGGGAATGGGAACTATTTGAAACTGGTTGAAGAAATTTTGAAAGACTATGATGCGATAGTGATTCCGGACAACAAAAACCTTACTTTCTTCCCTCGTTCAGAATATGGTAAAAAAACTGAAGAACAAATACGCTACAAATACAATACCGATTCCGTGAAATTTGATATTGATACTTTTAATTTGAAAACACAGATAAAAGGATTTGGCAAGAAAAAAGAAGACGACACTTACTACTTCACGCCAATCACATATACAAGTAAGCAGTCGGAAAAATGGGGTATACGTGTCCAAAGTCCAGTTAGTGATGATCGTTACACCGTTTCAGGGAACATGCTAGAACGTTTGAAACAAGACTTGCAAGACTATCCAACAATCACTGGCACAGTTACTATGAAATGGCGCGTAGAGCCTAATAAGGGTGATTACGTGGCGTTTGTCTATGAGCCGTTAGGTGTCAATACCTATATTCAAGTAGTAGGAATCAAGACGTATCCAGCGATACCAAATAAGCCACCAGAAATCACATTGAGCAACACAAAGAAAACAATGACTGCAATTCTCGCTAATCTAACGAAAAAAGGAGTGATTTAGTTGGAATTAGAAAAATTGAAGAATAACCGAATTTCCAACGAGTGGAAAGAAACATTCAATGACAATGTGGACTACTTAGAAAATTTGGAAAAAAATTTAGACGAGCAGCACAAATCAACAAACAGTCGTATAGATAATCTCGTGCTTCATTCAGGCGGTGATTCTCCTAACGAAGTAGTGGATGCTCGAATAAATGCTGAAGGTACGATCTATCCAACGCTTTATTCGAGATTATTAGCATTGGATAACCTTTTCAATTTGAATTATACAGAATTAAAGACAAGACAAGATAATCAACAAGGTCAGCTAAATCAACTAAATGTTTCTGTTGGAACTCTTATGGGAGCATACGGCGAAACGCTCGATTTATATGTTGCTAAAACAGGAAGTGATCAAAGTGGGGATGGTACAGAAAAAAATCCATTTCTTACAATTCAAGCTGCTGTAAATCAAATACCGTTATTAACTAGTTCACGAGTAACTATTTGGATTGGCGATGGAGTATACCTTGAAGATGTCGCGATTCGCAATCTCAAAGCAGTTAGCATTACTTTGCGCAGTCGCCAAAGTGTAACAGATGTAACGTCTGACTTAAGTGTTAAAGTTCGCTCCATTTCATTTATTAGCTCTTTAGGTTACCAACAAGTTAATGGAATCGAGTTTGTAGATCAGGCGAATATTTCAGGACAATTAAAGTGTGCAATTTATTCTGAACAGTCTAGTTATTTAGCTGTCTGGAATTGTCGTTTTGCTGAAACTACTTATGGGAAATCAAATCGTTGTTTATTTGCCACAGGAGGTTCAAAAATTGCTACAAACAATAATTACTATCTAAATCAAAACTGTATTGCAGAAGCTAGAAATTTAGCTGACATTAACATTGATCCAAGTGATCAAGGAACTGGAAATGACTATGGGATAATTGCGGATAACGGAACTGCTAGAATCAAAGTTGTTGGTTCTAAGGTAAAAGCGAATAGAATTGCTGAAGTAAGAAATCAGGGGAATGTCGTTACAGGTAAAATCATTCGCCAAATCACTAATGATGATATTAGCGATCGTGACAATATTACAAACGTTAACGGTACTATTAAACGTGAAGGAGACACAGTCACAATAGCAATCAAGTATGAATGCAATAATTATCCTTCTGATGCTTCTAACACAAGAAATGTTATTTTGGTTCCCGCTGGATTTCAACGTGATCAAAGTTATCCTGCTTATCATCCGCTGGCTTTATATCGCAATGAAACCCAACCTGCTGGCGCAAGGGCAGGCTTAACACAAGCTAGTCGCGTAGTCGCATACTCAGGAAATGGATCATCTTATATTTCAGGTACATGGGTAACGAATGACCCAATACCAATTATTTAAGAAAGGAGGATATAGATGTTTAAAATTAATGAATCGATTATCGTGATTCAAGCAGAAGCCACTAGTCCAAACAAGACAGATGTTGTCTTTTGGTCACATGATCGGGGAACAGCCAAGCTTCGAATGAAATTAGTTCGGAAAAACGGCATTCCTCAAAGTCTGCCAGAAGGAACAACCGTTCCAATTCGTCTGATGTTCCGTTCTGCAACAGCAGAAGGCGGATATGGGAAACATGACTATCTCGCCACCATTGAAGATCGTGTGAATGGCATTGTTTCTATCGTATTAGAAGATAATATTTTAGGTTATGTTGGAATAGTCGAGGGTAGTGTTTATATTGATTTCCCAAATGATCAGTCGTTAGACACGGCTGGTCGTTTTACTTTTTCTATCAAACGGAGTCCAATTGATGATAGTAAGCCAGAACTAGAAGATTATTATTTCAATGGTTTTAGTCAGACCATTGATAAAATCGAAAAAATTCTAGCTGATGGAAAGCTAGAGATTGAACAGAAAATTGCGGAATCTGAAACGCAGATTGATGTGAAAGTAAAAGACACAAACGACAAAATAACGAAAGCCAATCAAGATGTCGCAACTCTCAATACTAATATTGATAAGGCGAATGCTCGTATTGATCAAACCAATCAGCAAATCGGTGATCTCGGCAAGCTGAAAAAGATGTACAGTAACAGCATCGACTTCGGGGACTATGATTATTCGGGAAAACCAAATTTAATGTGTGTAATTAAAGCTTCTGATTTTAGGAAACAGGGCGATAGTGACGTCTTAATATCAGACGTAGGATACAATAGTATACGTTTAACTTCTCAAAAGGTCAACCATCTTTGGACGTATACTGAAACTGACATACCTAGTTTAGTTAGTGGCAAAACGTATACTATAAGCGCAAAAGTTAAAATAGAGGAAGGTACAACTGGTAACATTGACCAGATAACAGTATCTTATTGCAAAACTAACGGTGGTACAAGATTACTTACTGCTACCGGTGACGGAGCAGCAGTAGTAGGCAAAGAAATAATAATAAAGGGTACATCAACTGTTAATTATGAAATCGCAGACTTATCAAGGTTTTATTTAGACGTTTGGGTAGACGGTGTTATAAACGGTAGTGTGATTGTTAGCGATGTTAAGATTGAAGAAGGCTCAACAGCCACACCATATCAACCTAACTTACTTGATGCACCGTATTATTTGAGCAAGGTGGCTTTGGGTGAGAATATTGCTAATAAGTCTGTTGCGTTTCCAATTAAATCTAGCGCGTACGATATATATAAAGGTGACACGGAAGAAGAGCTTATGATAGGTCAAACGTATACTATCACGCTTAAAGGAACAAAACCCGCAAGTCAAACCTTTGTAGCATATAATTGTTGGAACGTTAATTTTGGAGACCTAAAACCGGTCGAGGGATTGACAGACGTATGGTCTCTAACATTCACACCAACGAATCTTGAGACAACTGCACCTAAAGACCTTCGTATTTATCAGTATCCAGAATCAACAGCAGGCGCATGTCAAATCGACTGGCTCAAGATCGAAAAAGGCGACGCCAGAACTCCAAATATTAATCAGTTTAAATACTTCGGTGAAGGATTGAAAGACAGTAACAATCCGAACGACTACAGCTGGGACATCACGCCTGAATATGCTGAAAAAGCTTTAACTAATACTTTAAACCTTACTGATCCACAAACAGCTCTAGGACTAAAAAATTTCAAAGATGGGGCCCAGATCGACGGAGTAGATGTGGCAACAGTTAAAAACTTAGGTAGTGTGTTACAGAGTGGATCTGGTTTGACTACTATTCAATCAGATAAGCAAAGCGCATTTGATGAATTTTCCTACGAATTCGAACGTATTGGTGACAGGGTATTCTTTCACGCACGAGTAAAAACAAACTCGACAACAGCCGTAGCTTCACATGTGAATCTACTAGAAATTCCTTTAGGATTTCTGTTTCCTATTGGATGGACAATTGTAGGGATTCCGTTGTCGGTTGTACAGTGGACTACGCCACAAGGAGAAATCAGTGCTTTGGTTATCACTGATTTAACTGGTAAACAAGTGGTTAAATTTGCAACTAATCGAGTAGGAAATCATTATATTTCAGGAGAATGGCGAACAGCCGATAGTTATCCAGAAAAAAAGTAGGAGGGAAATAAATGAAAAACATTTGGAAATATGGACGTACTGGCGGAGAGTACGCAGGAAAAGTATTGGACGACATGCTTGTATCCGTTCCTTACACGGATCAGCCACCACTTGAAGGAATTCGTGCTGATGGCGAACCGTTAACGATTGCTGATCAGATGTTTGATCCTAAACTGAACCAATGGATTGTGTTAGCGAACGCGTTAGATCACAACGATTTAAACAATCTCAAAGCGATGTATGAGTCGTTAGAAAATGAGAACGGCGATTTAAAACAGATCAACGCCAAACTCATGCTAAGCGATGTAGCAATTAAACAGGAAAATACTGCATTGAAAGAAAGAGCGGATAGTTTAGCACAAATCAATTCAAAAATGATGCTTGCTTCGTTCCAAAATAGCAAAGACATTTCAGAAATTAAAGAGCAACTAAATCCAGCTTCAAAGGGAGGTGAGTAGTATGTTTAGTTTTAGCGATATAAAAATGATGTATGATTGGGGCTGTTTTACTGACGATCAAGTTCGACTATTCGTTCCACTATGCATTACAGACGAAGAAGCAGATAAAATCATTAATAAAGATAAGAGCGCATCTTAAGTGATGCGTTTTTATTTAAGGTAAAGGAGTTGTCACATGATTAATTTAGGGGAATGGGGAACAATCGCAGGATCAATCACTGCGATTGTTTCTTTGATTTTATTAGTAATAAGACCAGTCACTGCATCTTTCTCGAAGATTACTGAAACTCTTTCAAAAGTAAGCCGCAATTTAGATTTGCTGACTAAAGATTTAGAATCGAGCAAATCAGATCGATTGATGATTCATGAAGAACTAAAGAAACACGATGAAAGATTAGATACACATACAGAAAAATTGGTGGAACACACACAACAAATTAAAACTTTATTTAGAGAAAGATCTCGGTAAAAAAAGAAAGGAGTTAAGAAGAAATGATTTTACCCGATAAGTATTATCAAGTCATTAAATGGACGGTTTTAACAGTATTACCAGCTGCATCTGCTTTAGTAGCCATGTTAGGCAAAGCCTATGGATGGAATGGAACAGATATGACAGTACTTACTATCAATGCAGTAGCAACATTTTTAGGTGTTATCACTGGTGTGTCGGCTTATAATTTGAAAAAATAGGAGGAAACAAATGAAAAAGAAAATTACTATTACTGCGATGAGCCTATTAACGGCTCTTTTTTTATTGCCAATTAATGGGTTTGCCTATACGATTAACAATGAATTTAATTTGGGCCCAAACGAAGGTAGCTCACAAGTAGCAAATAATCAGTACATTTTACTGCATGAAACGGCTAATGAAACAGCAACAGGACGCAATGAAGCGCAGTATATGCAACGTTCATGGACTAGTGCTTACACTGCTTACATTGTGGGAGACGGCGGAATTGTTTATCAAGTCGGTCAACCTGGTTATGTGCAGTATGGTGCTGGTTCGTATGCTAATGCCAACAGTCCCGTGCAGATTGAGTTACAACACACACATGATAAAGCAACGTTTAAGAAAAACTACAAAGCATACGTTGAATTGGCTAGAGATTCAGCAATGAAATATGGTATTCCATTAACATTGGACACGCCTTATAACCAACCAGGAATCAAATCGCATTTATGGGTAACACAAAACATTTGGGGCGATCATACAGATCCTTACGGTTATCTTTCTGAAATGGGCGTAAGTAAAGAAAAATTAGCCTATGATTTAGCTCATGGATTTACCGATGAAAATCCGACAACTTCAGATGATAAACCAGTCATTGATCCAACTAGAGCAGGTGCAGCAAATTCTACGCTGACAGATGGAACAAATTACGCCCACATTGATCAGTTCGGAGAAATCGAAAACGCAAACTTACATGTGGCTGGTTGGCACATCGCTAACTATCAATACGAGTACATTTTTATCATGGACTATAATACTGGCAAAGAGTTAGCACGAGTAAATGCTAATGGCGTTTCACGTCCAGATGTAAACCAATCTTATAGTACTTATGGAAACGTTGGTTATCATGTATCGTTCAACATGCGTAATTTTCCTAATAAGAAAGTCTATGTCATGATGCGTGCAACGAATGATCCAGAAGGGAACACTAAAGGCGGAGCACAAGATTTTCATGACAAGCGTTGGTATTTAAATATTCCACAACGATAAAAAAAGCCCCTCGATGAGGGGCAGTACATATAATTAGGCTACATCTGCAATTTTAGTTATTGTTATAAAGACGGCTAAGATGTAAAATTAACATATATTTATAACAAATGATCGGAGAAGCGGCTGTTGGAAGAATTACATTTATTTTTTGATGATTCAGGCATCTTGCATAGGAATGCACCTAATAGATTTTTTGTCTACGCTGGATACGCATTCATTGGCAAGGATAATAAAGAAATTGCAAAAAGAAAATATAAAAAAGTGGTTCAACGAATCCAAACCAAACGAGGTAACAGAGAAGAATTAAAAGCTTGTTATTTAGATAAAAGTGAAAAATACGAATTATACAGGGTTTTAAAAAACGAACATAGTATGGGATTAACAGTTGATATCAAAAGGGTACAGTCAAATATTTTAGATCATAAAAAATCAATACACAGATATAAAGATTATGTATTAAAAAGACTGGTCAAAGAAAAAATTAAGTTGCTGATAAATAGAGGATTATTGAATCCAGAGGACGACTTAAAGCTATGTATCTGTGTGGATGAGCAAGCCACTGCAAGTAATGGCTATTATAATTTTGAGGAATCAGTATATGAAGAACTAAAAAATGGTGTTCATAATTTTAATTATGGTGTATTTTATGAACCTATTTGGAAAGGTAAGTTAGAAATAAATGTGTCTTATTGCGATTCTAAACATAATTATTTGATACAAGCTAGTGATATATTGGCAAACAGATTATGGACATCGTTCAAGATTGATAACAGAGAAATGAGAAATATACCGGAACATTCTTGTATGAGGTTGCCTTAAAAAATAAGCTAAATTTTTTTAAGCATAACTATTGCATTTAGCAGATAGTTACTTTATGATTAACTTACAGGCGAATTAATTTCGCACTGCCGACACAAGGAATACGATAATAATTATTAAGCGTAATGTAAGTACGCCGTCCCTTGTGGGCCACCTTCAAAAGGTGGTTTTTTATTTAATTTTAATCAGTATTGTATTTGTATTTTCGTTCTGCAATTAACTCTTCTAAATGCTTAAATATAGTTCTTTATATTAAATCGTGTTAGCCTTGTGTTACCATTACATTCGTGTTATACTAAACAAGTAATCTAATTTGAAACGTAATCTGAGCGATATATTCACACTATAAAAACTCCTTTTACAAAGTAATATTAATTGCAACAAAACACGTATTATATACGTATTAGGAGGAAATATATATGAATAACGGTACAGTAAAATGGTTTAACTCAGACAAAGGTTTTGGATTTATCACTGGAGAAGATGGAAATGACGTATTTGCACATTTCTCAGCGATCCAGGGAGAAGGCTTCAAGTCTTTAGATGAAGGCCAAGCAGTTACTTATGATATTGAAGAAGGTCAACGTGGCCCTCAAGCAGTAAATATTGTAAAATAATGTTGAACTTTAAACACCTCATTTGAGGTGTTTTTTTATTTTAAGCTAGATACCGTAATTATTGCTAGCAATTTAGAGTAGTTCGTTACTAATTAAGGAGCAAATAAAATTATTATAATATAAAAAATCTAATCAAATAATAGACTAAAAAATAACTATGTGAGATAATAAACATAGAAAAAAGCTTCAGATACCTCCTAACCCTAGAGTCTTTCCCCAAAAGATAAGTATCTGAAGCTTTTTCTTTTTATGACTTAGAAATAATAGCATAAAATAATATATTCTACAAAGAATAAGTACAACCTAGTTTTTTGCTATTAAATATGTAATAATAAAGATGCTACCGCAACGTAAAGAATGAAAAAAATAATTTATCTTTTCTCAGGTCCATTCTTTTTGTTTGCAGGAGTTGTGGTGGATTTCCGTACCCTTAGCTCAGTTGGTTAGAGCAGACGGCTCATAACCGTCCGGAGCTTTTCTTCATTGCCACTCAAATGAGTGGCTTTTTTATGTATCCTTTTATGGATTAATGAAAGGATGTTTCACATAGTTATACTTCTGTATATTTGAAAAGTTTTACTTTGATTTTTAAAATAGAAAGACATTTGGGTTAAATTGTGAGATAATAATAAAGAAGAGTTTAAAGCGCACCCCAAACCACTTCCCCATAAGTGTGTTACGCTTTAAACTCTTTTATATTTGAAGCTATTAAACAGCATACCATATAACTGTAAAAAATAATGGGAAAAAGACTTATAATTGGAGTGATAGTTAATTAGTGACTTATTTTTGATTTTATAGCACTGATACTATAAAATATAGATATCATCATATTACACAATCTTAATACTAACCTTAAAAAAATTCTCCTTTCATAAGTATGGTGATAAAATCCGTTCCGGGCTACCTTTTTAGGTAGCCTATTTTAATCTTTATACCTTTCTGGATCAACGAAAGTATACTTTATATAGTCATAACACCGATGATCGCTTCGTGCGTCTGGCACGTCAGTCACGATATCAAACAAAAAGTATACATCCTTCTTCATTCTAGTTTTCGCAGCAGGAATTTTGAAATAGTTCTTATTAGAATAGTAGAGATTGATTAATAAGCTATCTTCGATTGCTAAAAAGAAAACTTCTGAATCCCACACCTTATAAAAATCTTTGACAAATCTATTCGAAGGATCAAATTTAAACCATAATTGTGTTTTTCCTTCCATCAACATAATGTTCACCTCAAAAAGAGTATACGAACTAATGTTCTTTTTGTAAAGTAGGAATATCATTGATAATATGGATGGAACATATATATTAAAAAGTGTTCTTTTTGAATGCCATTTTGAATGCCATTTTCATTCATTTAATGAAAATCTGCGAAAATAAAAAATGCTCAAACCCTTATAAAATAAGGATTTAAGCATCTAACGAAATCTGGTGAAATCTCACAATGGAGACGGCGGGAGTTGCTTAAATGCTATTATATCAATACTTAAATTTAATTGAATGCCATTTTGAATGCCACATAGTTAGAAATCTATAAATTTATTGAACTTATCTGCTAATTGTTCTTTAGCAAGTTTTGATACATGAGCGTACGTGTTCATAGTAGTTTGAATATCCTCGTGACCTAAACGAAACTGTACTTCTTTAAGCGATGCTCCCATTTCGATCAACAAGCTTGCTTGAGTATGTCTAAATCCATGTACAGTAATTCTAGGTAGTTTTTTCTTTTGCTTCTTGTCCATTTTGTCTTGTATACTCAAAAGCCATTTTCGTGATGTATCAAGGCTCATTATATCGTGTGGATTTTTAGCATTAGTTTGACCGAAAATCAACCAATCATCAGATGGAGGAAGGGCAACTTTTTTCCATTCATTAAGCTTGTCTAAAGTACCTTGATCGATTGAAATTATTCGGCTAGAGCCAACCGTTTTGGTTGTATCAATTTCTAGTCCATTTGCAGTTCTAGTAACGGCTTTATAGATATTGACTGTTTTAGCCTTGAAATCTATATCTCTCCACTCAAGAGCGCCTGCTTCTTGTTTTCGCATACCAGTCATAGCTAGTAATCTAAAAAAAGCTTGAATCTTTAGGTTTGGCTGATTATATAGTTCATCAAGAAACAATTTCAATTGTTTTTTATCATAGAATGGTTCTTCAACTGTTGCTTTTTTCCTTCTTTTCGGTTTGCGTATGGCATCTGTAGGATTGGCCTCTATTATACCAAATCGAACGGCGTATTTAAAAACTAGTCCTGTGTAATTCATCATTTTAGGAGCTGTATCATATTTATTTGCCCATTTATCCATTAATTTTTGAATTTTGATAGGCGTGATTTCAGAAATATATATGTCGCCGAGTTCTTCTAATACATGATTTTTAAAAATTCTTTCTGTTTTTAATAATGTAGATCCTCGTACTGTTCTTTTGTATTCAGTCATCCATAAATCATATACGTCTCTATAGGTTTTTGGCTTTTCTTTTTTTAATAAATTGTTTTCATATTCACTTTGCAATCTTGCAAGCGCTAATTTTGCTTCACGTTGAGTTTTAAAATTTCGACGAGTAGTTTTAACAGAATTTCCTGTTTCTGGATTGATTCCTAAATAAGCTTGGAACTTCCACGCTTTTTCGCCGTTCTTTTTCTTATACTGTTCAAATGTAGCCAATTGAATCTACTCACTTTCTTTGATACAATAAGCACTATAAATAAGCCTATTGTGTAGGTTTGTTTTTCTTAGAACACGCTCGCTTTGGTCGGTGGGGCGTGTTTTTTTATTTTACAGACTTTCGAAAACTAAAGTAGCTTGGATTCTATCGCCACCACCGAAACCTTTACTACCACCGTTTGTAGTGGAAATAGTGTGTAATCGATAACCTTTAGAACACTGTCTATTTATAGTGTTTTCAAGTTCTGATAGGTTTTGCGACCCTTTTCCTATAAATTTTTCTTTTAATACAACTTGCAATACAACGTAACTTGGCATATTCTTTTCCTTCTTTCTACTATGATAATAAATACTAACCCCTAGCCGGAGCGCCAACTCCGACTGGGGTATTTTTTATAGATTAAAACTAACTTTTACCGCTTTACCTAATATTGTAGCGGGGTTTGATTCTGTTATGATATAAGGCTTATAATCTGTGTTATCCGGTATCAACATCGTTAACCCATTTTGTCTTTTAACTCTTTTCAACGTCGCTTCATTGTCGCCGTTGATTACTACAGCTGCTATTTCCCCTTCTTCCACGTCTGGTTGTTTGCGTATCATCACATAACATATTAATCTTTTGTAATTTTTATATTTCGATTATTTTTGTTTTTTTATACTTGTAGATGACATAAATGATAGTTGAAAGTATAGACAATATTTTTATTGGAAAGGCTATTTTAAATAAAACAAATGGCTTATAACCGATAACTAAAGTATTTTTTCCTGGACTCGATGCAACAATAGCAGCTCCAATTTGAGTAGTTTTAATTTCGTTTGGAGTTAATTTTTTACCATTCAAAGTTACTGTACTATGATTATAAATTATTATAGGCAATTGAATATCGGATTCCTCATTTGAATTATTAGTCCAAGTTAAACGAAGTTTAGAATCACTAGTTACAGTCTTATTAAAATGTACATTGTTATTTATTATTTGGTTTGTATACAATTCATAAGGGTTTTGTTTTAATACATCTGATGATTCTAAATTTTTTTGTACAGGCAAATAGTCAGGAGTTCCTTTTTGGATTGCTTTCAATGCAATATTTAAATCTTTATTATAAAAGGCTTCCCTTAACTTTTGAGGATCTTTTTCAACCATAGAACTTTTATTGTTTCCTGCAGCGGTGGGATCATTTGTATTCCAGTGCCAAGATTGGTCATACATAAGGTTATATACATTAAATATTGAAAATAGAGCACACAGTAAAGTTAATATATAGTACTTTTTGTCAACATCTTTAAGTAGTTTTGATTCTTGCAATATAAGAGCAAATGATAATAAAAGTAAAACAAAAGCAATGACTGAGAATCTTTGTGGAAATTGGAAAAATGAAACAAATTTAAACATATGAGGGATAGAGTTCCAAGGTAACAATTTTGAAGAAAGTAACATAAAAAAGGCTCCAACAATAACGATTACTTTTGAAGTAAGACTAGTTTTAGCCCAATTTAAAAAGAAATATATTATTACAGCAAAGAAAATTGCAGTAAATACTAGACCATAATTTCCCCAAGAGTTTCCTTCCAACGAGAAACTCATACTTTGGCTCAACATTTGACTTATCGGAGAAGGGGATAATATTTTATTAGTTAGATAGACATCTATAAATCCAATTATTGTATTAGCAGAAAATAGCATGGTTAACCCTATAGATTCTACTAAGCGAAAAATCATGTTCAGTTTATTTTTTGTATTAATAAAAGCAATAACATAAAAAGGTAAAATAGCTAATATTCCAATTACTAATGAAAGTAAATGAGTAGACAGTAATAAAGTTACAGGGATTGCAAGTTGCAATGGACGAATAGGTCTTTCTTTATTTTTTAATGCTTCAATTGCTGGAACAAAAAGAAGCGGCATTAAAGCAGCACCCCAACCAGTAAAAGCTTGAGCAATAGGATAATACGAAACTGCTGATGAAGACATGTACAACAAAGCAATGATTAATCCTATGTTAGTTCGTACTTTACACTTATAAGTTAGCCAAAACATCGAAGCGCCAGCTATAAAAAAGCAACTGAAAGAGGAGACAAGTTGATATTTAAACCATGATTTTAAGATTATTAAAAGTAGCCCTTGCAAATAAGCGAAATCTGCGCCATAAAAAGCAGTAATAATTCTGCCAGAACTCTGAAAAGAATACAGGGATTGAAAGAAATTAAAATTACCGGTTTTTATCTGCATATAAGTTTCATAAAACCTATTAAAATGAAACATAATATCATTCCCTAATATAACACTATGAAGATATACTTGGGGTGATACCATTATAAAAGCTGCAAAACATAAAACTATAATAATTAATAACCAGTTTGGTGAATCAATGGATAATTGTGTACCTTTTTTCTTTTTCATTATTTTGCTCTTTCCTTTGTTTCTTTTTATATTTTCTTTCTCTAACAACTTTTTTACTCCTCATTCCTATGATATTATTTATATGTAGGATCTTAGAAACGAGATTTTAGTCCGTGTTGCAGCACGGGCTTTTTTTACTGTGCATAAGAGTATTTTTTCTTGAAATAAGACTGGCAAACATTAAAACATTCTGTTCTTAACTTATTATTGATAGAATAGAACTCCATGAAATTTTCTAATTTGAACTGAGTTTCATCAGTCAGTTCGTTCTCAATAAAGATATTTAGTAAAATCATAATTGCGATTCTATCAGCTTCAGTTTCGAATTTTGAATGAAAAGTTGTAGAGTTATCGTACAGTACTGAATATTCAAAATGTGAAGCAATGAAATGACCGAGCTCGTGGGCTAAATGAAAAGCTTCAGAACTGTCTTCGTGTAGTTTTTCATTCAAAAATACTATTCTTGGTTTTGGATAATAAAAACCTGGTTCTTCCATTTCCATATAGATTAACTTTAAATTATACTCACTCAGCATTTCTTTCAACTTTAAATACATACAACCCATCACTCCAACTATTCATTTTCTTCTAAAGCTTTAGCAATTGCAATCGCTTTACGCATTGTCTCCTTAGATATTTCTTTTCCGTCAAAAGAAAATACAGTATCATCTTCTGATAAATCCACATGTTTAGGCGATTGTTTTTCTTCGCGGCCCAAAAGATAGTCTACAGATACATTGAAATAATTAGCAATTTCAGTAAGCTTTTCAGCGGATGGTTGTTTTCCACTTTTTAAACTATAGAAATAGTTTTCACTGTATCCTAAATCAATTGTTACTTGTTTCATTGTTTTTGAATGTTTTTTTGCAAGAAATTTTATCCGCTCAAATACTGTCATACCAGCATTCTCCTTTTTTCTTTACAAAAAACCAATAAAAAAGTGTAGTTTTGTGTTGACCTAAACAACACTATAGTGTATATTGGTTTTGTAAGTTAATTGGATAGAAAAAAAGCAAAGTAAAAACACACCTTATAGCATTAAGTTTGGCGACCGAGTGCGATAAAAAGGCTTGTTATATGCTTATTTAACTATGGCTATATACTACACTATAGTATGGTTTGCAGTCAACTAAAAATATACTTTTCTATCCAATTTTCTTTTTAAATAAAAAGAAAGGAAGTGTGTGAAGTGAGTAATATCGATAATGGGCGGGAAGCCATCAAAGAATTTATGAAAGCAAATAATATTTCAGAATACGATTTGGCCACTGCATATGGTAGATCGAGAACTTGGATTCAGCGTGTTTTAAGTGGAAAAGATAAAGGCCCAGCTGTTAACGCCTTTATTCTGGAAGTTATTCGCGATCATAAAATTCGATAGGAGGGAAAACGAAATGACACAAGAACTAATCAACAAAAATGATTTAGATTCATTTCTTATAGGCTACGTTCCTAAACGTTACTTGAATCAAAGAGAAGCGGTTCATTATACAGGTACTTCAGCAGGAACTATTAACGAATGGGTAAAAAAAGGGTTGAAAGTAATCATCTTCGGTGAAAACAGCCGTCCGAAATACGACATCAAAGATATCGATGAATTCATGTCGAAATATAAAGTCTAAGGAGGTAAACGGATGGGAAAATTTAATAGAGCATTAGTGTTCAGCGCACCGCTAATCATCTACGCTTTAGGACTTTGGGGAAGCAGGCAAGCGTTGATAGGAACGATCGTTTACATGGTCTGGATTTTTATGGGGCTTGATGAAGCTGAGTACAAAACAAAAAAGCCAACCAGGGAGGCTGACTAAAGTGTGGTTCTGTTTATTAGGTGTTTATCTCGTGGCCGTTTTAGTAAATAACTACATGAGAAAACGCGGCGAATACTGGTATACATCCTATGCGGTTCTAGTATGTCTAATGCTTACAATTTTTCTAATGATTTATTCAAAATAGGTAATACTTTGTCAATCAAATAAGTTTCACATGAGTAGAAAATAAGTATTACAAATTGGCAGAATTATCGCTGATCGTTGGTGGCATCATAACGAGTCAACGATTCTAGCAAAACAGAACATCGAGCGAAGAAAAGATTGGGAACAAAAAAGCCAATCGGGAGGGACTAACTAATGAGTAAGGACGATATTGTATTTCTGTTAATTATGTTTTGTGGGATTGGATCAATAATAATTAATTTGTATTTGATTATTAAAGAAAAATTTTTCAATTAAAATGAGTCTTTTAGCTTTAACACCTTTTTACTCAAATTATATCAAAAGGAGAGAAGAAATAATTCAAGAATTAGTGATTTTGAAAAATAAAAAAAGACACGAACGCCGGCAAGCATGATCGTGTCAGGGGAATAAACTATCTTTTTATATTTTACCACAGAAAGGAATGAACCGTAAATGCTAATTGCAACGGATACACTAGACCGCATCTTTTTAAAAGACGAATACAAACTGCGCAATATAGATGCGTCAGGAATTTTAGTATTTGATCTTTATGACAATGGAAAAATTGGTATCTATCAAGCAAGTGATATTGAAGAAACAAACCTTGCTTTCGAGCAAATTGATGATTCTGTGGAATTGGATTTAGATGAGGCAATCCTAGCTTTTGAACAAATTGCAAAATTATTAAAGGAGGCACAAAAGAATGGCAACTCTTTACCAGCTCAGCGAGTCATATATCAAAGTCCTGGAACTGGCAGAACAATTGGATGAAGAAATTCTTCGCGATACTCTCGATTCGATTAATGAAGCGATCGAGTATAAGGCAGAAAACTTAGCAAAAATAGTTAAAGAAGTAGAAGGGAAAGCTGAGTTAATCGATAGTGAAATTAAACGTCTACAGGAACGTAAGACATCGCTTTTGAACAATGCTAAGAGTATCAAGCACTATTTACAAGAGGAAATGGAAAAGACTGGTAAAACGAAGATTAAAGGCGAATTATTCAACATTGGAATTCAAAATAATCCAATATCGGTCAATGTAACAAACGAGAACTTAATTCCAAAAGGATTCTTTACCCCTGTGCCTCCCAAATTGGATAAAAAGCAATTGAAGGAGGAACTGAAGCACGGAGATATTCCCGGTGCTGAACTCGTCCAAACAAAAGGTTTGAGGATAAGATGATGCAAGTGGAGGTATGAGTAATGGTAAAAAAAATAAAAGCCGAAGATCTATCAGTCGAAAAAGGAACTTACATGATTTACGCAAATCCTGGTATGGGAAAAACTTATTCTTTAGGATTTCTTCCAGGTAAATCATTGATATTAGATGTTGACGGATCATCATCGACATTGGCAAAACATCCTAACAAAGAAAATATTGAAGTGTGGGAATTAGATTCTTCTGATATTTGGCAAGAATGGCTTGATACTATTTCAGACTTAGTTGCAAATAAATCTTCCTACGAAAAGCAATTCGACAATATTTGTGTAGATAACATTTCTGAATTGTTCAAAGCGCAATTGGAAGATTTAGGCAAGAAAGGAAAAAATAGTGGTGTTCCTTCTCAAGCCGACTATCAAAGAACAGATTTTATGAATTTGCGAGGTCTTAGAGCATTGAATAATGTAGATTGCCGAATAGTCCTGACTGCATGGGAAACAACAGACACATATACAGAACCTAATGGACAATTTTTTACAAGATCAATGCCAGATATAAGATCAAAAATTTTAAATAATTTTTTAGGCTTATGTGATGTAGTTGGCAGACTTGTAATAAAAAAAGATGACGATGGTAATGAAACAAGAGGATTAATACTAAAGCCTACTAGTAACGTTTATGCAAAAAACAGATTAGATGAACGTAGTGGGTGTTTGGTGGAACAATTGGTTGTTAGAGCGGGCGGTGAACCGAATGTATCAACTCCGACCGTATCAGATTAAGCTAGTTCAAGAAGCCAGAAAACATCTATCTCAAGGGAAAAAGGGAGTATTGATCCAATCGCCACCAGGAAGTGGCAAATCAGTTGTAATTGCAGAAATTGTTCGATTAGCAACAAGAAAAGGTGGCACAGTACTATTTCTTGCCCACAGGAGAGAGTTACTAGATAACATTCGAGAAACTCTTGAACAAAATGAAGTAGATTTATCAAAAGTCATAATATTGTCAGCTGTAATGGCTAAGAACAGGTTAAATAAATTGCCAAAGCTGTCTCTGATAATTACGGATGAAGGACATCATGGTAAAGCGAAAACTTATATGGATATCTATAACCATTTTAAAGAAATTCCTAGATTAGGTTTTACTGCTACGCCATACAGACTCAACGGAGAAGGATTTACAGATATATACGAAGAAATGGTAGAAGGACCATCCATACAGTGGTTGATTGATCATCACAATCTAGCGCCTTATCGTTGGTACTCTATTCCTTTGATTGATCGTTCTAAAGTAGATTTTAAAAATATGTCACGTGAAGCTGAAAGTTCTGCACGATTATTTGAGTCAGATGCCACAATTCAAGGCGACATTGTTAAAAATTATAAAAAATATGCGGATGGTCAACAAGCAATTGTTTATGCTCCAACGATTCAGGTAAGCAAGATGATTGTTAAATGGTTTAACGACAATGGAATATATGCGGTTCATGCAGATGGGAAAACACCTACCAAAGAACGTGATGATATTATGGCAAATTTCAAATCGAAAAAAATCACTATATTATCAAATGTCGATTTAATCAGCGAAGGATTTAATGTACCAGATGTTGGAGTGATTATCCTTTGCAGACCTACTCAATCAATCGTCTTACATTTACAACAGTCTATGCGAGGCATGAGATATCGAGAAAATAAGACTTCAATTGTGTTAGATCATGTTGGGAACGGAGCTAACTTAGGTTTACCTACTGATGAATTTGAATGGTCGTTAAGCGCTAGGAAAAAGAAGAGTAATGGAAGTAGCAGCGAAGCGCCTAGAATGACTTGCTCAAATTGTGGACAGCAGTTTCTTCTGAAGAGCTTATTAAAGATAGAAAATAAACCACATTGCCCGTTCTGCTTACAAGAAATAGCAATTAAAGAAAAAGAAAATTCCGTTACTTTTGATGAAGCGGTTCAAATGGTGGAATTGAATGCAGAAAATGCCAAACTAGCGCGACTTTCAAGAAAGAAATTTTCAAAAAAACAATCTTTAGAATTAAATTATGCGATTGCAAAAGCAAAGGTAAGTTTTGAAGGGAAAGGGAATCCGCTTTTTAAAATGTTTGGCTCACTCACTGCTTATCAAGGACAACATTACTCCATCGATCAATTAGAAGAATTATCATTGATCAAAGATGTATCAATGGAATCAATTTTAAGAGCTTATAAATGGGCTTTGGAAAAACTCAATTCAAAACAAGAAGAACCCGAATGGGTAAAAAATACATTTTATTAAGGAAGAGGTAATTAATTATGACAGCATTTAAAGTAGATTACAATGAAGCACAAGATTTTGGAGCAGTACCAGACGGAGATTATGAGGTAGTTATTTTCAACGTTACGGAAGATGCCTCAAAAGGCGGCACAGAGTTTATTAATTTTGATATGGTCATCAGAAATGATATTAAACAACCACGACAAAACAGTCATCTTTTCCATAGAGTTTGGAAAAGTAAAGAAACTGGCAAATATAATCGTGGAATGATTATGTCACTAGCGAAATCATTTGGCCTTCCTGATGGAAAGGAATATCAATCATTCGAAAATTTTCTTGAAGATTTTGCTATGAGACCAGCGAAAGTAAAAGTAAAGAACGAACAATCGGAGTACAACGGGAAAACGTATGACAATACAAATATTAAAAAATTCGAAACCACTAAGTTTCCAGAACTCCAACATCAATGGAAGAAAAACAACGCTGAAAAATCTGTAAATTCCTCACCAGCATTTGATATTTCAGATAATGATCTTCCATTCTAATGAATAATTACGAGCGTATTCCCTTAGAGTTGCGTGAGTTAAATCAGTGGGGGATTTATAAACGCTCATGGAACGAACAACGAGGGAAATGGAGTAAGAAACCTTATGATCCGTTTACTGGAGAATTAGGGAGCAGTACAAATGAGAGCAAGTGGTCTGATTTCAAGACCGCTCTCTCAGCTGTTTCAACTTTTAATGCAGATGGCCTAGCTTTTTATTTTAAACCACCTTATATAGGTATTGATTTAGATGATATAGGCGATGATTTAGAAAGGTATCTTCAAGGCGATGTAGAAAATAACTTAGTTTATGTTTTTATGAATTCTACAAAAACATATTCAGAAATATCAATGAGTGGCAAGGGAATCCATATTATAGGTAAAGCAGCAATCCCTGGAGAAAGACGCAGAAAAGGGAATGTCGAAATGTATACCGAAGGTAGGTTCTTTGCTATTACAGGTAACTTCTTTGGTAATAATGAAGAAATTAATGAGATACCTGAAATCCAAATGAATTTCTTATACAAGCGATATTTAGAAAATGAAACAGTAATAAAACAAGATTTTTCTAAAAGTAATTGGTCAGATGGAAATGACTTATCTGTCAACGAGATTATACAAACAGCGGTGAATTCTTCTACAGGTAATCGTTTTAGATTGTTCATGGATGGAGGATGGGAAAAAATATATGATAGCCAATCTGAAGCAGATTTAGCATTTGCAAATGATTTAGCTTTTTGGACTGCTGGAGATTTTCAAAAGATGGATGAAATATTCCGAATGTCTTCGTTGTTTCGAGATAAATATGATCAGAAACGCGGAAAGACAACCTATGGAATAGGGCTTTTAAATAAAGCCATATCTGAGAATACCAATCATTATACTGGCAAAAAAACAGCTGATGATTATTTTCTTTCCATCCCAGGTATCACTGTGGACGATAATAAACCGACTAAGTTTTATAGCTATGATGATACAGGGAATGCAGAAAGATATCTTGATTTGTTTGGATCCTTTACAAAATACAGTTACGTAAATAAATGCTGGTATTTTTATAACGGTAAAAACTGGGAACAAGACAATATCGGTGCCGTTCGAAAATGGGTAGATCAGACTATCGAGATATTTAAAAACGAACCTGTTTCGATACCTAAAGATGCGACTGAAGATGAAGAAAAAGCCTATATTGAAGCAAAAGAGAAACATTTAAGAAGGTCTAGAAACAATGCTGGAAAAGAAGCTATGACACGTGAGTTGAAGCACCAAGTAGCGATACTTCCTGAAGAATTTGATAGTGATGATATGCTGTTCAACGCTCAAAACGGTTATTTAGATCTTTCTAATGGCATTTTATACGAACACGATATTTCTAAAATGTTCACTCGAATTTCTAACGCTGAGTATACGGATAAAAGTGATTGTCCACGTTGGAAGCTGTTTTTGGAACAGATATTTGACAATAACACTGAATTGATTCGCTATATTCAAAAAGCCGTTGGGTATTCTATGAGTGCATCGATAAGAGAACAAGTCATGTTCATCCTTTTCGGTAATGGAAGAAATGGTAAGTCTGTTTTCTTAGATATCATTTCTGAAATAATGGGAAGTTATGCCATGGGAATGCAGGCATCGAGCTTGATGGTTAAACAAGGTGGTAGCAGCGGTCATAACGAAGATATTGCACGATTAAATGGCGCACGTCTAGTAACGTCCTCGGAGCCAAATGAAGGCGTAAGAATGGATGAAGGTTTAATCAAACAACTAACTGGTGGAGATAAAGTGTCAGCATCCTATAAAGGAGGCCACATGTTTGACTATAAACCTAAATATAAGATTTGGCTTGCAACTAATCATAAGCCAATCATCAGAGGAAATGATGATGGTATTTGGCGAAGATTACCATTAATTCCTTTCACTGTACAAATTCCGTTAGATAAAGTGGATAAGAATTTGAAAGAAAAATTGATGCGCGAATTGCCAGGAATATTCAATTGGGCAGTAGAAGGATGTTTGATGTGGCAAAGAGAAGGGTTGAATCCACCGGCTGATATTCAGAAAGCTACAATGGAATATCGAAAAGAAATGGATATTATAGGTGCTTTTATAGATGAATGTTGCGAAACAGGACCTGGTTATTCAATCGGGGCAACGGATCTATTTAAAGCATACGATAAATGGGCAAGAGATATGAATGAACATCCATTCAGTCAGACCCAGTTTGGTAAGAAAGCTGCGGACAGGTTTGAGAAGAAAAAAACAAATGGGAAAATTAGTTATATAGGGATTGATTTAAAAAAAGAGTTTAGAGAATTTAACGTATTAGTTCCGGGATTGTGAAACAAAAAAGTTTCACAAATATAAAAAAGGGATGGTCTAGGGAGGGTTTAGGGATAGTTTTTGATAAACCCTCCCTGAACTTAAACCTTAGAGCTACAAGGATTATATAGCTATTAGGGATAGTAGGGATAGTTTATATATATAGTAAATAAAATAATAAAAATAAGGAAATATATAAAAATACAGAAGCAACCTAGAAAAACTGTCCAACCCTCCCTAAAATTAAACAATCCTTAGAGTATCAAGGGATACACGGTTTCTAAACCCTCCCTATTTATTCTAAACCCTCCCTGGATTTAAGGAGGCGCTTATGACAGCAGAAATTGAAATACAAAATGCCATTCGAAGAGAATTACCAAAATATGGTCATTTTGTTTATAGAGGCAATGTGGGCAAAGTGAAGACGATTGATGGCAGATGGTTCGATACTGGATTGCCCAAAGGATGGCCAGATTTATTTGGATGGACTAAAGAGGGAAAATTTTTCGCCATTGAAGTGAAGAACGAAAAAGGAAAGTTGAGACCAGACCAAGTGAAGTTTGGTGATTTTTTGCAAAAGCAACCTGTACTATATGGTGTTGCACGATCAGTGGAAGAAGCATTGAAAATTGTGGAGGAATCATCATGACAACAGAAGAAGTGATTCAAATGCGTATTCGAAGCCTTCAGCGTGAGATTGACGATCTGGAGCGGACAAAGGCAGTAATGGTCAATGAAACGGCGAGGAAGGCAATCGATTTGCATGTAGAGAATTTAAGAAGGAAAATTCGTAGATTGGAGGAATGATCGTGGATAAGAAAGTAGCAATGAAAAGAATTGCTGAATTAACCAAGTCAGAATCTTGGCAAGAAGACAAAGAAATAGTTGCAGAAGTCCAAAAGCTCGGTAAATCAATGTGGACTGAAAAACCCAAACGGAAAACGCCGAGAAAAATTGCAATCTGGCATGGTGATCGAATTCTAGTAACAGGTACTGCTGAACAGTTATCTGAAATCACTGGATTAAGCAAAAACATTATCTGGGATAGAGCTAGGAGCTTGTGGATTGATTCAAAAGGACGACAGTTTAGGTATGTGGAGGAGAAATAATGGACGAACTAATCACAAAAGTAGAGCAGTGGGCTAAAGATAAGGGATTGGATCAAGCAGATCCAAAAGCACAGTTTTTGAAAGTAGCTGAGGAATTCGGGGAAATAGCATCGGCGATGGCAAGAAGTAATGATGAGCTATTTAAAGATAGCGTAGGAGACGTAATCGTCACGCTGATTATCCTTTCCATGCAAAAAGGGACAAACATACAAGAGTGTTTAGAAATGGCGTACAACGAAATCAAAGGACGCACAGGGAAAATGGTAGATGGTGTATTCGTGAAGTCGAGTGATTTGGAGGATGTGAAATGAAATACGAAATACCACTAAGTGAAGCGGGCATTCAAGCAATTATCAATGGTCGGGAGGTTAACATAGAACTTCCTGATGGTACTGAATTAGTCATCAGACAAAGTTATTTGAAAGATATGGCAGCTCCAGTATTAATTGATCGTTTTAACGTGACTGATTCTGTGGTAGAGAACCACTTAAAAGAATTTCGATCAAGTATAGACAACACTTTCAGATTAGGGGGTTGATTGAAAATGAACAACAGGCACCGCAGAATAACAAAACTAAGAAAACAGGAACTGAATGTACTAAAGACAAAGTTTGAAAAAGAATATGGAATTTCAGCAGAAGAAACATATAAAGTGGCAAGCCAGTATGTTGCTGATGCAAGTGATGCTATTCGTAAGTTTGGAATTTCGATATTAAGTGATGATCGTAAATGGGAGGAAAAAGAATGAAACTAAAAGACGGATTTTACGCTAGCAGCCACGGTATCGGCGGTTTAATGCTAGATATGCCGACAAAGAACCCTAAAAAACGTAAGAAACCAAAATTCAAAGTCGGTGACATGGTTCGCTGCGAAGCAGAAGGGTTCGTTTATCCATTTCGTGGATATGTAGAACACGTCTATAATCACTCAGCGATCATTCGTATTGAAAACACGATGGAATGTGATAAATGGACAGCGAAAAGCAAAGAGAATTTAGCAGTGGCGAGATTGGTGGATATTGAACTAATCAATGACAAATAAAAAAGCCGGATCGCTCCGACTGATGTAATAAACCCAACAAGTTTATTATATCACATAAAGGAGCGGTTTGACTTGATGAAATTGTTACGAGAGGTAGATTTCAAACAGACAAGATGTAATGCGAGAGATGTGCTGAAGAACTTTCGACGTTTGGAGCGGATGGCAGGTCGCTCTTTGATAGATATTAAGTCTCCTATCATAACCGATATGCCGAAGGCACCGAAGCACGGTAATAAGGCAGAAGACGCGATCATTCAGATGATGGATATAGAAGCGGAGAGAGATGCGATTCTAGCGGCTTTGATGGCTCTTAGTCTGATTAGCCGTCAGATACTCTACTACAGCTTCTGTGACGTAAATAAGCACTCTAATTATGAAATAGGTCAATTGATACGAGGATACGGAGAGAAGAATGTAGAGAAGCTGAAATCCATCGCATTGATCGAATTTGCTGAAGCATACAAAAAAGGCGTGTTAGTTCAGTATCGTTGATTTTGTAGGGTTTTTGTAGGGATAGTGTAGGGTTTTTGAGTGTTTTAACGTGATATTATGGTAGTGTCGAAAGATTAGTGATAGGTCTGAGACAAAATAATAATAAAAGGAACATCGTTTTATTATTGTTTCACAATTAAGCTTCGATAGACAGCAACGGAAATATTAAGAATAAGGATGTGAATTTCAACTCCTTCTAAATTGTTCTTATTATCTATCATCCGTTGTTGTCTATTAATTTATGTATTGGAGGGAAAGCTGATGGAATCAAAATATGATAAAGCAAATCTTGTATCTAACGATGAAAGGGAGAACTCAAGTTTTTTTGCAAAAGCAAATTGGAACATTGATTTACCAGAAGGGGATATCAATGTTCCAGTAGCAGAATCTATAAAGTATAGTCCTTCCACGGCAAAGCCTGATAAGGAACATTAGAAAGGAATCTTACGATATCTGTTCTACCATGATATTTCATTTTCCCATGTGATTGTTCAGCTAAAATAATAGGTCGCGGGAAATTGCTTGGAGCGCTAGTTCTAACTTGTTCTCTATTAGAAGAAATTACACCAGTTTTAACAAGAATAACTGTAAATGTGACGCCTTGCTCTTTAGTGATAGCAGCAGTAATTTTCATAGATTCACCACCTTATCAGCTATTTCAGTAGACCACTTACCGATAAGAAAATTATACCAAAGAAAGGAATGTAAAAAATGAACACGGAAAGAATTGTTTTAGAAGCAGAAGAAAAAGAATTTATTGAAACGGTTATTAGTTTTGTAATTGAGAAAGGCTGGACGATTTCTAATTTGCAAAATGCTGTATCAAAAGCGGAAGATTATATGAAAAAAAATGCCACATTAACAGAGCTGACAATTGGTATGCCAGCTCAAATTAAAGATTAATAGAATCTATATTTGTATTGCCCACCACCACGAACAATCAAATACCATCTACCAGGACCACTGACTGTGATATTTACCGGTGTTCTAGTGTAATGTCCGCCGTAGTACTTAAATTTTTGACCAGAGTTCATTTTTCTGTAGTTCGTAGAATCGACCAAAAATACATCTGCGGTATGTTGAAGTTCTACTCTTACAGATAATGAACCGCTGGATTCAGCATAAGGAACCTGCACCATGTTTTTCGCCTCCTTATCGGCTATTTCAGCAGACCACTCGCTGATAAATAAAATTATACGCTTAGTATTTATTTTCACAATAAAATTTTATCGCTGTGGCGGAAGTAGAAGACGCAACGGTAAATGGCGAGTAGCCTCGTGAGAGCCTGGTAAGTTCTCGTGTGTGGTGCGATTCCACTCCAGTGACTTTAAGCAACCGAGGGGGGTATGAACTCGTGTGGTGCGAGCCCTAGGGAGGACAGGATAACCGCCTGTGTGTAGGTTGCTATTACATATTAGATCACTCTTTGAGTGGTCTTTTTACGTTAAGGAGGAAATCATGAAACTGTTAACTATTATTACATTGCCAGCAATTCTAATTGGATTTGCCCATACTTCTGTGCATGTTTCACCACACGTTAGTCCACATACATCGTCTCATACAAGTTCCCATGTTAGTTCTCACTCATCATCGCATACTTCTGGTAAAAGCAGTAGTACGTCGAAAAGTAGTGGCGCTAAGTCGACTAGTCCAAAAACAAGTAAACCTAGCAGCAAAAGTTCTAGTGTAAAGAGCAGTTCAAGTAGCTCGCATTTATTTTGGCATTTTTGGTGGAGCACAAGAAACAGCAAAGAGAAGAATGATGTGAGTCATATAAAGAAAGAAATCAAAAAATTAAACAAATCAGATCAGAAAAAAATTAAAAAATACGTTGATGAATTAGTTAAGTAAAGATCACTCATCGAGTGGTCTTTTTATTTTGCATGAGGAGTGGTGCGAGAATGGATTCATTAGACTTTTTACAAAACGATGTAGTGAAAGAGTTGAAAGAAAAAGGATTCGAATTAGAAGATATTCAAAAGATGACTTTTGAGGATATGGCCAACAATTTATACTATCCTAAGTTCCGCCTTGAAGTAGACAGTCAGTACGGTGAATCTGTACTTTATGCAAGCGAGAAAGTTGTGAGCGAAAAGGATTCATTTATGTACACTTTGCCTAACGGTACTCTGATTATTACTAAACCCGCACTATCAAAATACATCGAGAAATTTGTTGTAGAGTCTGGTACGCAACACAGCGAATTTGGGGAACCCTTTTATATAAAAAAACGCAATGAACCTTGGGATCGAGATGAAGAATGTCTTGAGTATGAACGAAGCATATTGAAGAAGCGTGATGAAAAACCGGGACCTCCAATAAGAAAGGACTAACACCATGAGAAACTACTGGTATGTATCACTAACAAACCGATATCCGCAACCGAACACTGATGATCCAGTGCGTGTTGTGCGTTCTGTACAAATGAAAGGGAAGTACTCTATTGTCGAAATGCTAAGAGAAGCTACACCAAACGAAGTGGATAAATGCAAGCTGATATATTGCGGTCATGGCTATTGGAAAGACGAGTATATCCAATGCAACATAGAGAGGTGGTTGAGATAATGTTTTGGAATAGGAAAGATGAACCTTTCATTGACGAACGAGACTTTAATTATCCGAAGGTGCTTATAAAAACGCCTCATAAAGATATAGAAGGTTGTATCAAAGAGGTAACCTTTTTCTATCTTGATGACCACGATGAGAAATTCATGGTTCGTTCTGAAAGAGAAGATTATGTGACTGGCAAAAAAACAGGTGCTCTTTTTTCGACATCAATTAAAGAGGTAGAAGCCAATGATTGGTACATGAAGATAGTTCATGATGGAAAGACATTATATGAAACAGAACCTAACCTGTTAGAAATCAAACTAAAAGATACAGATTCAGTACCAGAGGTTTATTACAAAGGTGAGAGGTTGGATGAATTGCCTCAAGGATTAGTAGATGTATCGTATCATTGGAAGACTGATGGTTTTACTAATGATGATAGAGGAGCGAACGACATCACGATTCAATACTTTTCTAGCTTTAATGATAAGTATCCTGATATAAAAACAATCGGACACAAGAGAGATATGTAAATGAAAGAAGCTAGACCTAGAGACGAGATAGACAAACTATACAAGACCAAACGATGGCGAGACCTAAGGCAAGTAGTAATAGCTAGGGACTTCGGCATGTGCCAAGAGTGCAAGCGTCGAGGGCGGAACACAAGGGGCACGATCATCCATCACATAGTCGAGGCGAGGGAAGACCTGTCACTGTTCTGGTCCGTAGATAACCTTGAATGTATCTGTGTAGCTTGTCACAACAGAGAGCATCCAGAGAGATCAGGCGGGAAGAAGAAACCAAAACCTAAATCACATATCGTTAAAATGTATTCAACTCCTGAAAGATAAGTTTGCAGCGAAATGAAGGTAGCCCCCCTACTCTAAAAGATTAAAGAGTAAGGCTTGAGAAGAACGGTGCTGTCCTTCTTTCGTAAAAAGACCGCTTTTCAAGTTTTTTTTGAGAAAAAGGAAAAAGCCGACCAATTTAAGCCGGCTTTGGACGAAGCTATTTCTTAGTCCATTTGTTTCCTTTTTGAGAAGTAGGAGGTAATCGGTCGCCTGGATCAATTTTTACTTCTCGTCCGCCTTGGACATTTCCACCACGAGGTCCCACTTCTTTATAGGTTCCTTTTGGTTTATTGTCTTCGCCGGGTTTATAAAGTTCTCCCATAGGAATCCCTCCCTAAAAAATTTCGGCACAGCACTGCCGATAACTTAATTATAAGGATTGTGATAACGATTTCAATCTATCTTTTGAAAGAAGGTGATATTATGCCGCAACCAGCGAAGAGTGCAAAGTTACAATTATTAAATGGAAACCCAAACAAGAAGAATACCGAAGAACTCCGCAAGCGAGCGGCCGCAGAAGACAAATTAAAAATGGCTACTGACAAAATCAAACCGCCGTTATGGCTAGATTCGCTAGGAAAGGATACCTTTGAGTTTATCGCTGATGAATTGCTGTCTGTGGATTTAATCAGTAATCCGGATGTCCATACAATGGCTCTCTACTCCAATTGGTATTCGCAATACGTTTCTTTAGAAAAACAGCTTCGAAAACTACAACGAGAGTACAAGTTGAACTATGCGCTTGCGAAAAAGGAGGCAGAGGCGAGAGGTGAGCCGTTTAATGAACCTAATGAATTAATTGGTAATCCGCTCTCTCGGCAGATGGATACAGCGTCTCGGAATCTCCGTTCTTTTGGCGCTGATTTAGGACTATCACCAGCAGCCAGAGCTAAGTTAGCTATTAAGATGGCTGATGATGGTGGTGATGACGATGACGACTTCTAATATTTTGGATATGTCCTACACAGAACGTGTGGACTATTGGCAAAGCTATCTTGAGGAGCAAGCTTCTTGGGGTGGCTTTTTAAAATGTCCATATCCGGAATTGTTAACTACTTGGTATGCGGAACGATTAATCGATGGAAGCATACCAGCCAGCAAAGAAAATATTCAAGCTGCTAAAAGGCATATGCGTGATTTACAACGCCAAGGAACAGATGATTTTCCTTGGATCTTTGACGAAGAAAAAGGTCACCGGCCTATTAGATATATCGAAAAAAAATGTAAACCAACTGAAGGCGACTTTGGTTCGTTTGTTTTGCAACCTTGGCAGCATTTCATAATTGGATCCATGTACGGATGGGTACATCGTGATACAGGAGAGCGTCGCTTCCGCGAGGCTCTTATTTTTGTTGGACGTAAAAACGGGAAGACAAGTCTTATCTCGGGCCTTTCCACATACATGGTCGCTTATGATGATGAACAAGGCGCCAACGTTTACGTATTGGCAAATGCTCGTGATCAAGCAAGCTTGTTGTTTGATAAGGCCGCAGAAATGGTCAAACAATCGCCGGCGCTCTTTAAGAAATTTGGTAAGCCTAAACGATCAAGTATTAATTATGCTCCCGCCTTTTCTAAAATGGAACCACGCGCCTCAGATAGCCGGAAATTGGATGGGCTAAACACTCATTTTGGTATTTTTGACGAGATCCACGAGTTTACGAATTACAAGCTGATCAACGTTATCAAGAAATCAAGAGGAACCAGAAAACAGCCTCTGATAGTTTATATCACAACTGCTGGATATGTATTAGATGGTCCGTTGATGTCTTATTTTGAGCAAGGTGTGGACTGTTTGGAACATTTGGAAGATGACATCGATGAACGGACTTTTTATTATCTGGCAAAACTTGACAGTGCGGAAGAGGCTGATGACCCAAGATTATGGATCAAAGCCAATCCGAATATTTGTCTAATGAATTTTGTTGGCATGCTAGATGACTATGTTAAGGATAAAAAAGATCCAAAAGAATATGCTGACTGGATTACCAAGCAATTTAACTTGTTTTCCGATATCGATGAGCTGTCATTTGTCGATATGCCTACCATTAAACGAAACAATAAAACCATCGATATTGAAACGCTCAAAGGTAAGAAGTGTGTCGGTGGTTTTGACTTGTCCGAAACGGAAGACTTTACCGCAGCCGTTTTAGAATTTCCGCTTGAAACAGGCGAGGTATTCATTTTGCAACACACATGGATCCCACAAGCTAGATTTGATCGAGATAACAATCAAGAGCGTATCAAAGCGTGGGAGAAGGTGGGAGATCTAACGATTATTCCTGGTGATTACGTCAATTATGAATACGTCTTAAATTGGTTTGTAGAAAATTCGAAAATCTATGACATTGTAAAAATCAATTATGACAAGGCCAAGGCACTACGATTAAATAAAGAACTAGAAAATGCAGGATTTGAAACCAACGAGATTCGGCAAGGGTTTCTATCATTAGGCGGGCCAATGCAAAACTTCAAGGAAATGCTATTGGACGGTAAGGTGATTTTCAACAATTCCAAGCTTTACCGATGGTATCTATCCAACGTCAAGCTGGTGATGGATCGCAACTCAAACTGGATGCCGTCTAAGCAGTCCAAGAGTAGAAAAATAGATGGTTTTGCAGCAAGTTTGAACAGCCACGCCGAAGTGTTGAATATGTTGGTTAATCCTGTCGGAACCGGGAAAGTAACCTATTACTCGATTTCCGATTTAATGAATATGTAAGAAAGGTGTGGAGGAATGAGTATTTTAGATCGTTTGCGTTCTTTTGGCCGAGCGAAGCCGAAAGCGAGCAAACAAGAGTATTTTTTGAATGACCCGGGATTGATACCGTATTTAGTCGGAAAAGATGAAATATCAGAAGGGATTTTTTCCGTAATTAGCCGTGTATCGAACGTTTTTGCGTCTCTCCCTCTCAAAATGATAGATGTGGAGTTTGGCCAACCGGACGACTGTCCTGCATACAACTTGTTGAGCGAAGGCCCTCGATATTTTACAAAGTTTGATTTTTTCCGGGACGTGGAAGTTTTGAGAAACTACCAAGGGAATGCGTATGTGCAGATTTTCCGAAATATCAATGGAGAAGTAGCAGATATGGCGTTAGTAAAACCTGGTGCTTGCCATCCAGTGATTGATATGGATAGCGGGGAGCTTTACTACCAAGTAACTGCGACTGACAAAGGCAGTTACAAGCAAGTTATCTATGTACATTACATGGAAATGCTCCACTTTAAACAACCGAGGTTTGGCGGCTTGGAAGGTGCAGACCCCACAAAAGTATTAACGAATACCCTCGGATATGATCGAGAAGTCCGAAAAATCTCTTTAAGTCAGCTTAAAGGAAGTAATGAAGGGCTAAAAGTTAAGTTTGCTAGCAATATGGATGAAGAAGCTAAAAAAGCTACAGTTAAAAACATTGCTGATTTTTATCGACAAAACGGTGGACTACTTGTGGAAGAAAACGGTGTAGAAATCGAACGTTTACAACGAGAGCTGGTAGACAGCAAGCTTTTAGATACTGATAAAATATCTCGCTCCAGAATCGCGATGGTCTACAACGTGCCGGAACATTTCATCGGGAATAACCAGTCAAGTTACTCCTCTCAGGAACAGCTCAATATGGAGTTTTTGACATACAATCTAGTACCGACCGTTAATCAATATGAAGCGGAACTAAATAAGAAAACACTATCGAGAGCTGAAAAAGCTAAGGGTTATCGATACAAGTTTAATATCGCAAGTTTGCTAAGAGCTGATACACAGGCCAGAGGGCAGTTTTACCAGATTATGCGCCGAGGTGGAGCATATTCTGCCAATGATGTTCGCCGCTTTGAGGACTTGCAGCCAATAAATAAAACCGGTATGGATGATTACCATATTTCCGGAGACCTATATCCAATCGATATGGATCCAACATTAAGAAAAACAACCTCGTCTAAAAGCGTAGCCGAAAACGGTTAGGCTTTTTTAGTTTGCACCGAAGGGAGGTGGAAGGATGAAAAAAGTGACGTTAAGCGGCGATGTCGTGGATAACGATACCGCGTGGCTTTATGACTGGTTTGGGATCGATTGTATCTCACCAGGGAAAATTTCTGCCGCTCTTACAGAAGCAGCGGGGGATGAAGTAGAACTTGATATCTCATCGAACGGTGGGGATGTCCTAGCGGCAAGCGAAATATATACCGCTATCCGCGCCTATCCAGGGAAGGTATCTGGAAATATTGTGAGCATTGCGGCAAGTGCTGCGAGTGTAATTGCTTGTGCTTGCGAACCGCTTAGAATCTCACCTACGGCACACATCATGATTCATAACGCATGGGTGACCACTAGTGGCAACGCTGAGGAATTAAAAGCCAATGCAGAAATGTTAAGCAGTGTGGATGAATCTATTGTTAATGCTTACGAGATCAAAACAGGACTAGATCGGAAAAAACTTGCTGATTTAATGGCGAAAGATACTTGGTTAAATGCTCAAACAGCAGTAGCGGAAGGTTTTGCGGATGAAATTATGTTTGCAGAAGCACCAGTAACGGTACTCAATGCCTCTCAACCGGTTATTCCAAAAAACGCAGTAACTAAGTTGAAAAATTTAATACTCAAAGCGGAAACACCGCAAAAAGAAACACTCTTACAGAAAAAACTAAAAGCCTTAAATGGAGGGAAAAACGAATGAATTTAGAACAATTAAAAAATGCGTGGGTCGAGGCGGGAAGTAAAGTCTCTGACTTAAATGCACAACTCAATGCAGCATTGGTTGACGATGAAAAAACAGAAGAAGATGTAGTAAGTTTGCAAGCACAAGTAAAAGCAGCACGGGCTAAACGGGACGGATTGAAAGAGCAAGTGGCAAATATGGAAGCCGAACAAGTCTTAAACGTCAAAAAAGAACCATTAGATAAAAAAGATGAAAACTTGAAAAACAAGTTTATCAAAGACTTTAAAGCGATGGTCAATGGTGATCCTGCTATTATGGCTACTTTGACATCTGATACGGATGAATCTGGTAATGCTATCGGATTGACTATTCCGGTTGATGTTCAAACGACTATTCATACTTTGGTTCGTCGGTTTGACTCCTTACAAGAATACGTAAACGTTGAAAAAGTGACCACTACCAGCGGTTCTCGCGTTTATGAAAAATGGTCTGATATTAAACCACTGACCGCTTTGGATACTGAAGACGGTGAAATCCCAGCAAATGATGATCCTGCACTTCACTTGATCAAATACTTGATCAAACGCTACGCAGGTATTTCTACAGTAACTAACAGCTTGCTAAAAGATACTGCCGAAAACATTTTGGCATGGTTGTCTAAATGGATCGCGAAAAAAGTAGTTGTTACTCGCAATACAAAAATCTTGGCAGCTATTGATGGAATCAAAGCAGCGCAAAAGAAAGATGTTACAGATGTTGATGGGATTAAAGATATCGTAAACGTTCAACTTGACCCAGCTATTGAAGCTACATCTATGTTTATTACAAACCAAGATGGCTACAATGTTTTGGATAAAGTAAAACGTTCTGATGGATCTTACTTGTTACAAAAAGACGTAACTTCTGCAACTGGATATACTTTCTTGGGCAAACCGATTAAGAAAATCGCTAACCGTTTCTTGCCAAACAAAGGGACTACTGCTTCTCCTAAATATCCACTGTACAT
>OLRN01000330.1_pt1 | contig 42744 bp, 40 predicted proteins | sample 1673001 | NCBI WGS metagenome assembly OLRN01 (sample SAMEA3136745, study PRJEB25190) | human gut metagenome | biome: human gut; feature: human-associated habitat; material: faeces | place: Austria | collected 2013 | reverse complement strand
TGTAGCGCGATAGTTGATGTAGCCACAATAACGGGCTTTTTCATTCTCTTGTTATACAGCAAGACCGGTACCAAGTACCCAAATGATTTTCCGATTCCGACTCCGGCTTCTACCGCAAAATGCTGATCATGAATAAGGGCATCCACAATCTCAAAAGACATATCCTGTTGGCCTTCTCGCATCTCAAAACCGTTGGCCGGTGCAATATCCCAAAAGAATGAAGTGACTTTTTCGCCGATTGCTGTTAGGTCAGACTTTCTTTTTTTCTTTTGCTCTTCGGGTGTGTTAAATCCGAAATAATAGCTCATGCTCATCCTCATTTCGTGCGCTTTTTACTATCTCATCACAGTTATATGGCTCGCTGAAAAAACGGAAGAAAGTTCATCTACCGTTCAGTTACTCGACGCCTAGCGCTTTGAATACTGCGTCCTCGGCGCTCTGATAGAAGATGAGATTGAAGCATCCGATCAACTCTGAGGGGACAGTGCCAAGGTCTGAGGCTGATGTAATGGGCAGTAATACTTTCTTTGCCCCGCTGTCGAGGCAAACTTGTAGGGCGTTTGCAAGCTCATCCACCTTGATCATCGTACCGGCGATGCTGATTTCTCCCAGTACAGCCAAGCTGCTGACAGTGGGCTTGTTCAGGGCAATGGAAGCCAGTGCGATCAGCGTCGGAAGGGCAAGCTTACTGGTCATGCCGATGCCTTGCAAATCCTGATAATTGACGATATAGTCCTTTGTCGTGGTGCTGATCGTCCCGCTAATGTGTCCGGCATTTGCTTTGAGGAAGTTGAAAGCAGTATTTGTAGCCTCTCTTGCCTCGCGTTCGGAACCAATACCCGTGCGCTCAAACTTGCCGTTACCGGGAAGCATCTGAGATTCCAGCCGGAACACGCCAATCATGCCGGATTTTCCCTGCGAAACTGTATAGACCTGACCGGGATTGCACATTCCTTCTGGGATCAGCTTACCGCCGCCTTGCTCAGGAACGGATACATAGTATTCCTCAAAACTGTCCTTGTCGATGTAGGAGAAATTCACATCATAGAACTCCATGCCTCCCAGCTTTTTCAGCTGTTCCTTGACGCGGCGGCGCATCTCAAGGGCAAGCTTCAAAATCTCTTCCAGTTGCTCTTTGGAAAACTCTCCATCCGGGTAAACAAGCTTCAAAAGTCCACCGACCATCTTCCGAACCGCTATGGTATCACGCTGGTTTAGGTTGGTGCCTAAACGGAAATATTTGTCCAGCGCATCTCCATACTGCTCTTTGCGCAGCTCCCGGATGAACTCAGCGAGATAGTCGGAGATAAAACCGTAGTCGTCTGTAAAGTGTTCTGGTCTGAACTTCGGGATCTCCCAGCCGGGGATATAGCAGTGGATTCGGTCAAGAAATGCCGTGTCCGTCCCCATCTCAGGCGGGAAGGGGTCAAAGAGGCTGGATGTTTTCAGCAGTACATCCACACTCTGATTGATATTGCCTACAAAGACCATAGAAGCACTTGCAGCCTTTTCTTCCTTGCCACGGGCGAAGGAACCGGAAGCCATGTAGTCCTTCATGATCTGAATGCCGTCTTTGTCCTTGAAATGGATTCCGGCAACTTCGTCGAAAGCAACGCAGTCCCAAAGACCCACAAGTCCTACGGTTTTCCTGCCCATATTGTAGAACAGATTCGCAACGGTTGTCTGACCGCCGGAGACAAGGATGCTGTTAGGTGAAATCTCCTTGTAGATATGTGACTTGCCAGTGCTGCGCGGTCCCAGCTCGCAAAGGTTGAAGTTGTTCTCTATCAGAGGCAGAAGCCGAGTCAGCAAAAGCCACCGCTCGCGGTCATTGAATTTGTCCGGTTCCATGCCGATAGAGCGCAGCAGTACCTTGATCCACTCTTCTTCGGTGAAGGCTTTCCGCCCCTGCTTCAACTCGTTGATGTCCACATGGGGCATCTGAATTGGGGTCAGTTTGCGGATCTGAATAAGGGATTCGCTGCTCTTTCTGGACGCACGCTCAGACAAATCCATATCTTCAAGCGGTTCGTTATTATATTCCAGCTGCACAATGCACCAGATACCGCCGGCCAGCAGGCGGTCGTATTTCTCCGGGTATTCATCCTCGATCGGGATGTTGCCCTGCCCAAGATTGGAAAAGCGCGCCTCGTAGTAGTCGTGGCGCAGGTTCAATTCGACGGTTACCTGGTCGATGATCGTCATGGCGCCGCGCTGACGTAGCCGCGACAGTACTTTTTCCGACTCATCCGGGCGCACATAGTTGTCGGCCAGAATACGCTTGACGTTTTCCACGCCCTGACGCACAATCTCCTCGTCATCGGAGCTGCAGTACTGCCCCAGCAAAAACTCCAGGACATAGGTGGGGACATTTGCCCCCTCCTTGATCTTTTTCGTCAGATCCTTGCGCACGATCTTTCCGTCGAAGTGTTCCCGCAGCTTCTCTTTGAGCACTTCTCGGCTGACGGCGCTTGTTTCGAATTCCTCCATGTTGATTCGCTCCTTTTTAGAAGAAATTGAACTCATCGAGTGCAAAGGCGATGTCGATCTGGAACTCCTCTCTCACCGGGGCCTGCAGGCCGCTCTCGTCGGCGATTACCAGATAATAGACATCCGTGCTGCTGTACTTCTGCGAGCGCAGGTTGAAGCTGCAGCGGAAGACGCGCTCCTGTGGGTCATTACCGGCTTTGTCGGCAATGATTCTGGCGGTATCGCTGATTTTTTGGCCGTTCGCGTCCTCAAAATACAACAGGTAGGTCGCGGCCTCCCGGTTCGCACCCACAGCGTCCTTCTGATGGAAGTTCAGCGAGAAGATCATGTTGCTGATCTTGCGACTGGCAGACAGCAGGCTGAGGGTAACGGGCTTTGTGTCGATTTTATCCCGGTTGCGCTGGTATTCCTTTGAGGAGTTGCGCAGGTATTGGAATTCCAGCACCGGCACCACCATCTCCTGCAGGCTGATGCCGCCGTGTACAAAGTTGAGGCCGCCGCCCTTCTTTTTAATGCGCACGTTCTCTCGCGGGGCAAAGGCCTCAAACTCCGTCGCCCCGTCCATAAAGCGGACCGGCAGCAAATAGTCGGGCTTTGCTCCCTTGCGGGTGATCAGGTAGCGGCGATCCACCTCCACATCCTGCTCGCCGGGGGTGGTCTTGTCCACCTTTCCATCCTCGGTCAGAGGGCTGTAGGTGTAGAGAAAACCATGATCCGCGGTCACAATGACACTGGTGCCGCCAAACTCATTCACGATAATACGGATGAGATTCTTGATCTGGCCGATCGCGTCGTCGCAGGCGGTGAAAACGGCACTGTCGGCGGTGTGGCTGGCCTTGTCCACTGTGTCGTGGTAGAAATACACGACCTCCATTCCCTTCACCAGCGCCTGCCGCTCCTGCCGCTTAAGCACGATGATGTCATCATACTTCAGCGCTACACTTTTGGGATTTGCCGCCTTCAGCACCTTGTCGCGGTTCCCGGCATCCGTGGGCTGGCCGTCAGCCAGCACCGCCAGTGTGTCATTGCTCCTGAGCACCACCGACAAGGCTTTGTGAGGCAGCAGCGCTGCCATGCCATACTTGGTAGCCGTGGGGAAGATTCCCTCCTGGCTGCCCAGTGCTACCTTGCACTGCATATCCCGCTGCAGTTCCTCTGCCAGCGTGGCAGCCACTTCGTAACGTAGGGCGTCGGATACGATCACGAATATACGGTTTTCGCTGTCGCGCACCTTGTCTCGGTAGAAGTTGGTTTGCTGGGGAATTCCCGGGATATAGCCGTGAGTTTCGAGCGCCTCGGCACACACGTTCGACCAATTCTGGGCCAACTGCCCCAGGAACCAGTGGGTATACAGCCCCTCCACCTTGTCCACCACCTGCTTGAACAGGTCGTCCAGCTCAGGGTGAGACTGGCGCAGACTGCGCTGGAAGCAAAGGTGAAAACGGCGGTAGTAGGCGTCCATTCGGTAAAAGTCGGCAGTGTAGGCCTTCCAGATGCCTTGAGGCTCCGCCATATGGAAACCGGCTGTATGTTCAGAGAAAAACGCCTGCATATTGGCTACCTGGAGCAACCCCTCATAATAGCAGTCAACCAGGCTGTACCATGCCATGGTCCGGCGCTTTTCGGCGATCTGCTTGATCGCGTTCACCTGGATAATCTGATTACTGATCTCCCGCATCAGGGCGGTCAGAATGCAATCGTTGATGCAGGGGAAACACTCGGTGTTTACCAGATCCTCTATGCTGAGGGAAGAAAACCGTTGAGGCAGACGTGTTTCTTCTTCCACATAGCGAGCCAGTTCCCGGAGATTGGTTTCATATGAGCTGTGCAGCCAGTCGGATACAACGTCATAACAGTAGGCCTGGTGAGGAGTGGAGATCCACCGTTCCAGGCCGGCCAAAAGGTCCCGGTGCATGGTGCGGGTGGCGGCGGTGAGCAGCAGATGGACTGCCAGGTGGCTCAAGTGATTCTCCGCGCCTTCGTCGTAGCCTGTGGTCTTTGCGGCCAGGCCCCAGAAGGAAGCCGCGGCATCATACGCCACCAACTTCTGATAAAGAGGGTTGCTGTCCGGGTCAAGACCGGCAAAAAGGACTGCCCGCAGGATATTCCCCGGCGTCAGATCGGTGCAGCCGCAGAGCACCGCCATCACCGCCAGCTCCAGATGAGCGCCGGTAACGATCTCGTCCGCCAATTTTTGGAGAGCCTCGCGGCGATCCTTCGCGCGGAAAAACTTCCGGTATCGTTTCACCTGGCTGCGAATAACGGGGGTTGCAGAAAGGCCCATTTCGTTGATCCAGATGGAGATAAGATCGGCGCGAAACTCTTCGCTGTACAGCTGCACATTGATGAGCCAGTTGTCGTCGTCCTTTGTAAAGACACGAGGGTCGTAGACAAGATAATTCGAGTCGAGGTCTTCATCACAGAGCAGCTTTTTCACTGCAAAGGTGTTGCTTCCCGTCAAAACGACAAGCTTGGCCCCGTTCAGCCCCAGTTGGCCCAGCTGATCCTCAAATTCCCGCTCCTCGTCGTACCAGAAGATGATCCTGCGACGATAAAATTCCGGAAGCGGGGCAGAAAATCTGCGATTCAGGTCCTGTATTACCTGACTGATCTCCACGCTGTAACCTCCTTGTGTTTGCTGCTTCGTGTGCGCATAAGCCCCGATGCCGGCGGGGCCACGCTGCTCTTTCCTTTTATGATACGAAATCGCCCTGCCGTTTGCAAATTTTTATTTGATCTTGGCAAGTACGTCCTGGAATTTTGCGTAGTTGACCTTGACGCCGTCGTCCAGATCGATGGCGATCATCTGGTCTGCCAGATGGTGGATCTTTTCCTCGTAGGCTCGCAGCTCGGAATCCTGCTCCTGCAATTTCTTCAGTTGCTTGTTCAGCTTCACCCGCTCGCCGGTGGCCGCCGCCGCGATGCGGCTTTCCAGGTTGGCAATGGCGGTGCGATAACGAGCCTGCTGCTCATGTACATAGTCGGTGCGGATGCGGGCGATGGTGTCCGGCTGATAGCGGTGCATATAGATGAGCGCCTTGAAGCCGTTTTTCTTGCCGCTGTCGAACAGCCAGTAGATGGGCCGCTTCTGGTAGGTCTTGCAGTGGTCGGCATAGAAGTCATCGAGGAAATAGCCGCGGATCACGTCACGGGGCGTACCTTTGCCGCCCAGAGCATCGGCGATGAATTTGAGGTTTTCTTCCAGCGTGTCACTGCCGTAGACAGTCTCGATGAACTTGACAAACCGGCCCACGATATCATCCTCGAAATACTCATCATCGCAGATAGGGATAATGTTGTCCTTGTCTGCGGGGAAGGTGGTATACTTGCCGGCATCCCACTCGCCGCCGGCATAGGCCAGACCCTCCACATCCAGAGAATAGCGGCCAAACATACAGCCCACGGCGTAGGAGATGAGGGACACTATCTCGTCCCGCAGGGTGCGGACATAATTGCTACCCTTCATGGATTCCGGGACATCGTCTTTTGTGTCATAGACTCGATGCACCGTCACATCTTTGTCATCCACATCCGGCGTCAGCTCGTCCTGCAAGGCGTAGATATCAATAAAGATGTGATTGAGGTCTTCCTCATTGGCTTTCAGCCGTAAAAAGCGCTCTTCACACTCCGCCTTCCATGCGGCGAATTTATCAGCGATTAGTTGTGACATTTTCAGGCTCCCCTTTTAAACACTAACTACTAAATTTAACCGTTTATTGTGCCGTATTGTTCCTATCACTGAATTGAATCAAAACGCTTTTGTCAATTACTTGTATCATATTTAATAGCGTCTGCAGCTTAATAATGATTCTTGCGGTAACATTGTAACTGTCATCATCTTGTATAACGACCATTTTTTCTTGATTGCTGGCTAAAACCAACTTGAATTTACCATGGGCAAATCCATCACGAATTCTGTAAAACAATTTTAGGTATCGATTCGTTTCATTTGTTTTTGCAATTACCGCCCGCTCAACATCATAGTCCGCCAATTTTTCATTTGTGAGGTTGACCGCAGCAAAACATGATTTTAGATTATCGTCATCAGTAAAAATGAAATGACTCTTATCATCAAGGTCAATGATTCTGGTCAAAGCATCTTTGAGGTATTTCGATGGATTCGGGGTGTTATCGCCTATTTTTCTGGAAAACTCATTCCATCCATAATCGGCGAATGTCCTCTTTTTATAACTTTGTGTTCCGCAACATGAATATGTAACAAAAAACGAATAAAGCGTAGAATATTCGTGCATTGAAAGTTCATATTCATCGTTAATTCCATATAGTATGGATTCGTTTTTGACATATTTATAGCTTTGCTTCTTACCCATGGATTTAACCTCACACCAGTGGATGCTTTTTGAAATCCCATGAGGTTTCAAAGGAGTCCCAATCCAATCTACTTATTTCAATATTTTTGTCAACAGTCTGTTCAATAGATGTTTTCTTATCTTTATCCAATAGAACAGGTATATTGGATATGTCACCCGCTTGAAAGTTTATTGTTGGAGCGAGAATAGAAAGAATGTTTAATGCGATCTTGGAATTACAAAGAGCAAGCAAATAATTCAGTTTATCGTCTGTAAAGCAACTCATTCCCGCAATATCAAAGATATGGCCTTGCGATTTATATCTAAAAGATGGTTCTGCAGATGAAATCAAAGACCAAGAAAAGCATGGCTTAAAATATAATGATTCACCCCTTGGGATATTAGGGTTTTTCCCTACAAGGTATCTCTTAATATCTGCGCCATCGTTTTCCCAGTTGACCAAGTAGTCATTATTTCCATACCATTTTCTGTATTCTCCACCTTTATTGTAAGGAAACCATTTGCACCCACTTTTTAAAGCATCCTTTTTATCTCTGGCATTACAACAAATTTTCTTGTTTGAAACCTCATACCACAAACGTAAAAACAAGTTGTTATTTGTGGTTGCCATACCTTGCCGCGGCTTTGCTAGATCACCAAGCGGATTGCCAGTCATAAAATCCTTGAGCAGCGCAGCACTACACCAATAAGCTATTGGAAAGCCGGAAATTTGATTAAAGTTGGATTGCTGGGCTTCGTAGAAGTATCCGCAGTTGGGATTTTGCAATGCTTCCAATACTTTCTCTTTCTGCACTTCCATCCCGCCCTTAAAGTCAGACAGACGGAAACAGAGAGATTTATTCTCGCTTTTGCAGTTTTGCAGCACAAAGGAACAGATGGGAACAGTTGCTTCTTCAAAAGCAGAGTATTCCATCTGAATCAGAGAGGTTATGGATTTGTTGTTAATGATATATTCCCGCAGCTTCTCATAGGTTTTGATGAACATCCAAACGAAGGGAGTCATAAATGCAGAGTATCCATCAGTTTTGCAGAAGCCAAAGTTCCGATAAATGAACACACTGAACAAATCGCCGGAGTAGTCTTTGTAGTTTTCCGTTACAAACTTTTTCAATTTGTCGTTATACTTGTTCAGGTATGGTGGGTTGGTACAAACCACTGCGTATTTTTGAGAGAGTATCCGACGGTAATTCCAATCATTCAGTTGCTTGGCATGGTTCAGATTAAACAAAGTCAGTTCTTCTGGTGCTTTTGGTTCATCTCCCAGTTCATTTGCCTGAACCAATGCACCAAAGTCAACCAGCTCCTGATCCTCTTTCGGGCAATACACTTGGGCGCGGATTCCGCGAGAGAAGAATCGGCGGTCATATTGACGTGCTTTCATCATAACAACGAAGTCTGCCAGCTGTGTGCAGCGTTCATCAATATCCAGCCCGTGCAGGTTGTGCTGCACAATCTCTGCGGCCGCTTCTCGTTCGGTGTAGCCGTATTCCTTGTAAATTTCCATCAGAACATCAAAGGCATACGCCAGAATATGACCACTGCCCATACAGGGGTCAAGGAATGTGACTTCCTGGGGGGCAATACTTTCGTCGACAGATGGTATCACCCCATTCTTCGGCCTTACAAAAAATTGCAACTTATCAGTCAACGGGCTGTTCGGATGCCGCTCGATCCAGTATCGTCCAACAGAATTGTCCACCATATAGCGAACAACCCAGTCGGTGGTAAATAACTGTGTTGCCGCTGGGACATCTTTCTGAGCAACCGTTCCTTTGTAGATATTGACGATTTCATCGTGCTTTTCAGAGATGTAATACTGATACAACCAGCCGATGATCTGCACGGCATCGCGCCAGTCATCCTCGGGGATGGCAGAGATCATCTGCTCCACCACGCTGCCCTCACGGAGCAGATTGTCCGGGAAAAGAAGCTCGGTATAATCGGAGATGCGCTGGAACATCCTGGGCAGGATGGCGGAGAGCGCGTTGCACTGGACGATGATCATGTGCTTGAACAGACCATCGTCGTCGTTGGCGTTCTTGAAAGCGTACACCTTCTGCGGATTCAGTCCGTCCAGCTCCAGGTTCATGGCCTCCGCCAGGATCTGGGGCTTGAACTGGTTGTTCTCGTCGGTGAACACCCGCACACGGCTGGGCAGATAGCCGTTGACCTCCATGAAGCGCAGGGCGATGAAGCGGTTGAACCAGGTGTAGGCCACCTCTTCCATCACCTGCTGGTAGCTCTCCTGACAGATGCGGGCCACCAGCGCCTGCCGCTGTGCCTTTTCCTCATCGGTCAGCACCCGCCCATGGGCGGTCTGCGCATCAGGGTCGCCAAAGCCACCCTCGGTAATCTCATAGAGCGCGGCCCGCTGGGCCACGCGGGCGATCAGCTCCCGCCGTGCCCACACCGCATATTTCTTGATCGCGTTTTTGTCCATCGTGCTTCTCCGCCTTCCCGGATTATTTCAGTTGAATACCGTCACAGTTCTGAAGCAGCGTTTTTAACTGCTCGCGCATCTTTTCCACATAGTCGTCCACATCCGCCGCCGACGCGATGGTCTTCGTGGGGAAGATGACCGCGCGGTTGTAGGAGCGGATGATTTTCTTCGGCCCGGCGGCGGGGCCGCTCCCCGAATCGACGGGCGGCTCGACCAGCACTTCCAGGCTTTCCACTGCCTGATCTTTGTACTGCAGCAGAGGCGGGATCAACCCGTCCAGCAGAGCAAGGCTCTCCATGGCCGGCAGTTGCACTTTTTTCTGGGAGAAATAGTCGTCGGCCCGGGCGGCAATGTCCTGCGCCTTGGCACTGGCAGCCGCCTTGCCGGCTGCGGTGTGTACCGCGCCCATGCACTGGGCGATCACGTCGCTCACCTCGGCGCGCTTTGCTTCCAGCAGACGGCCATGGCCTTCCCGAACGGTGGCCATCAGGCTGTTGAGCTGGGGGATCTTCTGGTAGCTGAATCCGCCTTCCACCGCCACAATCAGCCGGATCTGATTCAGTGCGTCGTTGGCGGCCGGCTCCCGGGAGAGGTAATCCAGTTCGTTGCGCAGATCTTCCTCCATACGGACGGCAGCATCGAAGATCTGAACCTGGTTTTTAAAGAAGTCTTCCACCGCCTGCAATTCCTCTTTGCTGTCCAGAAGAGGATCCTCCAGCTTGAGCAACCGCTCGATCAGAGCGATGTTGTCCTTTTGCTGGGCGAGGATATCCTCGGTCAGCTGCACTGCCTTCTGGACCTTTGCTTTGTCGGGGTAGAGGCGCCCGGTGGTATAGCGCTTTTCCAGTGCCTGGTAATGCTCTTTCTGGTCGCTGAACCGCTGGATAATGAAGCGGACCAGGCCCTCTTCATCGTCCGGTACATCCATCACGTCAAAATACTCTCGCAGAATCTCTCTGGCTGCCCGCATCTGCTGGGGCTTCGGCGACTGTTTGATGGAGATGGAGGTTTTGCCGATCTCGCTCTTTTTGCGCAGCATATCCGGCAGCTTCGCATCGTCCGAGCGAATGGTCGCACCGCCGTATTTGACGGTCACCTTCTGCTGGTTGATCAGCAGAGCTACCACGGCCGCCACGTCGATTTCCCGCCAGCCGTAGGGAGCCGCCTGATAGCGGCTTTGTACATCAAACATGGTGGTGGGCAGATTCATGCGCTGCTGCAGATCCAGGTATTCCTCCACCTTGGCCGCCGCAGCCCGGTTCGGTTCCGCGCCGGGCAGATAGTTGCTGTTCAGTACTTCCACCACGTCGGCATCGGTGGCAGCGTTCTTCTCCACGAGGCCCAGCTCACTGTACACATGGGCGACCAGATACTCCAGTGCCTGGTTTATGCGGGAGACGGCGCTGCCGCCCCGCATTTCGATGTGTTCGCCGTCCACATAGAAGGCCGCTTCCGCGATGGACTTTTCCAGAGCTTCTCGGGCGGCCAGCTCGTAGGAATTGGCTTCGTCCTGCTGGCTGCGAATGATCTCCTGCACCGACTTGGGAAGCTGTGCGACATTGCGCTGTTTGATGAATTTACGGATTTTCATGGCGTTTTCCAGCGCCTCAAAGTAGGAGGTGCCGGACAACACCGCAATGGCCTGCCCCTTGGACTCGGCCATCAGCTGAAAGTCGCGCTTTTCAAAGGCGTCGGTGGCGACCGTCAGGAAGCGCAGCTTCATACCGCCGGTCACGGAACCCGAGCTCACCCCGTCCACCATCTTGTCAAAGTCGAAGTCGTTGTTGCAGTAGCGGAATTTTTTTGTTTGATAGATGTCGCCGTAGATGATCTGGGCAATGCGGTCCACAATGGCGGCGGTGTCCACAACCGTGTTGCGGATATCCCGCTGGATATCCTGCTCTTCATCGGTCAGGAAATTGTAGGTCTCGCCGGTGCGGCCAATGTAGTTTTGGCTCATCAGATTGTTCAGCGATTCGCTCACCATTTCCCGCAGAACGATTTTGTCGGTGCGGATATCGTCTGCCATCAGGATCACGATGTTGTCCAGGTTGGCAGGAATGTCGTCCACATAGCGGATCATGTAAAGCAGCTTGAGCACGTCCACATCCCGGGGCTTTACACCAAGGCCGCTGTCGGCCGCGGTCTGGCAGCGCTCGATCACCCGGCGGATGGAGCTGTCCAGGAAGGTATGGACTGTGTCATAGAAGCGGAAGAAGGGCACCAGGGCGTACTCGCCCTTCTCCTGGATCTTCTGGGCGGCCTCCTGGAAACCGGAAAGCATGGACCGCTCGCCGCCGGACAGATGTTTGCCGGAATTTCCGTGCTTGCGAATTTCGGCAAACACCTTCTGCATGATGATAAACTGGTAGGGAACGAAGGGGAAGTCTGCCGCGAATTCGCCCGCGCCGCCATAGCCTTTGATGTCCAAAACAGACCCGGAGAAGCTGAACAGGTTGCGCAGCACCGAGTCGTTTTCACTGTACAGGCGCTCCAGCAGTTGGGCCGCCTGGGGTTTTTTGGCCAGGATGCGCTTTTGAATGACCTCGTCCACCGAGGAAGAAGACAGGCTGAGGCGGGTCTTAAAGCGGGCCTGGATGCGAGAGAATTCATCGGCACGCACCTTGATGATCTCGTCGATGGCCTCCTGGCCCGTGCAGACGACCCAGACTTTGCCGCCGCATTCACTGCCGATTTTTTCGGTCAGCGATTGCAGGTTCAGCAGCATATCGGTGTCGGTGCCCACATACTGGCCCACCTCGTCGGCCATGAACAGAAGGCGGAAATTCGCCGGCTGCTTGTCCACATAGGCTTTGATATCCTGCACAAGCTGAGCGATGGAGAATTCCACTGCGGATTTGTCGTCAAACCAGCGGCGGGCGTCCTCTTCGCTCATGTCCAGCACTTCCATCAAAGTGGGAACGATGAACTTGCCGTTGAAAGCAAACGCCTTGCGCTGCTCCACCCAGGATTTGCCCTTCTTTTCCTCAAAGACGCGGCGGAATTCTTCCGTTTTGCCCTGCTGGTCGATGTATTGCTCCAGCATGGCAACCTTCAGATTCTCCCCAAAGAAGTCGAGATGGTTATAGAACATTTTGGCAAAGACCCGCAGCACCGCTGTTTTGTCCTTGTTAATCGAACCTTCGATGTCGATGTTAAACAAAATGGTCTCCGTCTTGCCGCGAGTGGCCCGGTCGATCAACATGAAGGTGCCCGGATCTTCGGCAAATTTGCTGCGGAACTTCTCGACGGTCGGCACGCCATCGATGGGCTTGTTCTCCAGAATGTAGGAGAGCATCTTCAGAAAGTGCGATTTACCGCTTCCAAAAAAGCCGGAAATCCATACGCCGATGTTATCGGTGGGCTTCTCGAAGGTGTCGCTGTAATAATCAAAGAAGGCGATGAAGTGTTTTTTCAGCTCCCGGGTGATAACGTACTCGCGGACTTCCTGCTCCACGATGTCGGTCGTGTCCTGGTCGACCTTGATTACTCCGTTGATCGGTCTGTTGATGTCCTCCGCGAACATTTCACGGATCCGCATGGCTTGTTCCCCCTTATCAGAAAATGTTGAACGCTCGGTAATAGTCGTTTGGTTTCAGGCGGCCGAACAGTGTAAGGTAGTGACCGTCGAATTCGCCCGGATACATCACCAGCACCGGGATGTCCGAGAAGTGCGGCTGCATTGCTTCCAGCAGGGCGTGTACCCGCATAAACGGAAAGACATCCCCCACGCCGGTCAGCACGAGCACATCCTCACCTCGCCGGTGGGGACTGTACTGGATCTTTCCGATGAATTCACCCTCGCCAATCGCAGCGTGCAGCTGCTCCAGGAGAAAGTTGCCGCCGTCCGATTCCTCCATGTCGGGAATCGCGTCTGTGATATCAAGATCATCACAAATGGAGAGAAAGGTCTTGTATAGATTGCACTCGATCAGCCGACAGCGCAGCGACGGATCTGTGCGCAGTTGATCGAGAAAATGCGTCACGGTCATTTCCTCTTTCGGATCGTAACAGAAAATGCGGATGTTAACCTCGTTACTGAGGCCTTTGCCCCACAGAAAGTCATCCTTTTGAATCTCTTCCCGCAAGTGGTCGAGCCGTTCCTGTAAGTTGTTCATGATCGGAATTCTCCTTTATGAAAAACAATTAAACGCGGCCAGCGCCGATGTGTCTCCTTTGGCACGTATGGCATTTTCCAGAAGGGGGCAGAGCAGCACCGGATTCAGGTGATCGGCGGTCACATCGTCCAGATACTCGTTTTCCACCAGCACCCGCACCAGCACCTGTTTGATCTTTTTGATCGTTGTCTCGCTCCAAGCTGCGACCCAGTCGTCCTGTTCCTGCAGACGCATAAAAAACGTGTTCAGATCTATTTTACCGAATGAATAGTCCTTTAAACCGTATTTTTCACCAATTACTGTCACCATGAAATCCCACACCAGCCGGTACTGCTTCATCATTGCGTACAGGCAGATCTGCTTTGCCGTGTCGCTCGGCTGTGAGGCAATGGCCAACGTCAGAGCAGGGTCGTCCAGAGCGTGCAGCCGATGGATGCAGGTGCGGGCCATCTGACGCACGGATTTTTCTGTGGGATACTGAAACAGATTGTCGCGGCATATGCGGTCTGCGATTTCGGCATCGGTCAGTCCTTCGGCTGCAAGGCGTGCGGTAGTGCGCATTTCATAGAAAAGGAATTGTTCCCGAGTGATGACGCCGGTGTAGGGGCTCGCCTCTTTAAGCGCTTTGTTGTTTTTGGTAATCATCTTCCTGCTCCTCCTGCGGTTTTATGTTCATCTGCCTTTGACGTTGCAGCGCGTCCCTTCTCCTCCGGGATGATCTCGGCAATGTCATGGAGATCACAGCCCAAAGCGAGGCAGATGGTGTTGAGAACGTCGGTCATTACATTTTCGCCGCGTTCCAGTTTTTGCAGAGTGGCATAGCTGACGCCGGTCATATCCCGCAAATCTTTTTTCTTCAGGTCGCGGTCAATGAGGAGCTTGAACAGTTTTTTATAGGAGATGGCCATGTGTTACCTCGTGTTTTTTCAGGTTCATAAAAAGCTTATTTTATAGTATAGCAAAAACCGTCTGTCAGTTCTATGAATCTGTTGAAAAATGCTGCGATGTTTTTATTTTTTTCGGCAAACCTGCAACTTTTGGGCTGTCTAACGTGCTGCTGAAACGCAGTCAGGTGCGAGCTGAGAAAAAGCAAACTAGTTCATCCGGGACACCTCAATTGCAACGTAAAAAAGTCTTTACTAATTCCTCTCAAAAATGTGTGCTTCTGTTTTTGTTTTCACAAAAATATCGCCCTAACACTTGTGTGTTGGGGCGATATTTTTAGCGAATTGCTTTATATGGTGAGCACTGACTAAATTACGCGATTCCAAGAAGGATTACATTACTGTCATTACCACGTATGATAACGAACCTCTTCACACAAACAGAATCTCGGCACCTTCGCAGCCTTCGAAGGCTGCCTGGTCATCCCACCATTCGTCCTCCGGGTATTCTTTGTACACCTTTGCATCAGCCGGAATTTCGAAGCGATCAACCCTACACACATTTGCAAACGCAAGTGTATCTATTTCCCGCACACTACGAGGGATATTGATTCCGCAGATTCCGTTGTTCTGATAAAACGCACAAGCCCCAATTTTGCGAATCCCTTCGGGCAGCACGACCTTCTTCAAACGGTTTCGTACAATCTCTTCAATCAGGATATCCATGTATTTCGCACTTAACTGCGAAGCCGGAATCGGTCCATCTCCGAGACGCACACCGTCCACTGCATGGTCGGTATCGAAAGCGTAATCACCAATCTCCACAACGGTGTGACCATCGAGGGTATCTGGGATAATCAGTACTTCCGGCCAGACCTCAGCCCCACAGAGGATTGCCTCCCCGAGTTCATTTAATTGATAATAAAACCCATCGGCCAGAAGTTGCCCCTCGCGATTTACAATTGCCATTTTGTTTCTCCTCCTGTTTATTCGTGTTCTGTCGTTTAGCTATTTTCAATCAATCATTCCTGTTGTCAGAGTGGAATACTTTTCCCGAATCTGCGCGATGGCCTGGTTTACGATCAAATCGGTATCAGCGGGAGCATCTCGCAGGTCGCGGGGCTCATTTTTAAATGCTTCTTCCCAGACATCTCTGACTGTAATGCCCCAAAACCACGGGAAAGTATCAAGGACCTGGACGCTGTTGCGAGTTTCGTCTCTGCGCAGGTAAATGTTTACCACGGTTGAATCAATAAAAAGCTGGAAATCCGAGGCAGTCGAGTCCACATCGGAGCCATCGTCTGCTTTGTCCGTAAGGCAAATGTGCAACGCGCGTCGGGCTGCGCTAAACGTCGACCAACGGCGGTCTGCCTTTATCATCGTGTCTTCCACATCCAGACGGATTTCCTCCAACGTCGCATTCATCAAGCGGCACACTTCAGCGTACTCATCTGCTCGATACCATTCCTTCGTGTTCTCAATGGCCCAGGCAGCCTGTTTATCCAGCTCACTTCCATCAAGCAGATAAAAAAGATTGCGAGTGGACATGTAAAACCGCTCTTCAAGGGTCCGTTCCAGGAACCGTGCGGCATACTGCGCACAGCGGGCTTCGTCCTTCAATTCAAGCAACAGCTCTTTTCGAAGTGCCGCTATATCCACTTTTGCGAGCAGGGGCATATCATTCTGGTAGATATCACAGAACTCTGTTTGAGGACGGCGCCGTTTTCGCAGTTTTTGGTCGTTGGTCATCAACACATACAGGTTCACGATATACTCGTCGTCCCCCGTCTTGGAGCGAGCCCTTTCTTTCGGACTAAGCGTGTTATCAGCAGGCGTTGGTTCAGTTTCCGAATCATCATTTTCACTGAATGCCTCATCACAATAGGCTCTCCCCGCCATCCACATCGCACGGTTGCGATTGTAGTCGTCGATCAAGAACAGACCATCGGGATTATCCGGGTCCCTACCCATCACCAGAAAGGGGATCTCCGGCGCGTCTCCCGGATTGCCACGCCAGGCTACAACTGCATATCGAGTATTGTCAATGCTGAAGAAAATGGTGATTTCCAGCTGAGCAAAGTTCTCTCGGCCCCAGTCAGTCGCCCACTCCACCCGCGCATCTTTCACCCGGATGACCCCCGCATCCAAAACCGGCGAAATCCATCGCGCCATCTTTGCGGGGATGTAACCGCATGTCTCCCCTTTTGTAGTGCAAACTGCAATCGCGTTGGCGTCATAGGGGTTTTTCGGTTCACGAACGATTTTAAGCTCATCCCCGGTGTTCAAGGTAAGACAGATTTGCGGACGTTTGCCCACATGGGTTCCTGTCACAAAGACGAATTGTGAAAATTCCGGCTTGGTGAGTAAGACAAAGTAGTTTTCCTTAGGCGGCGGGGGCGGGTCAATGCTCTCGTGCACCTGGTCGATGGTCATCCACTCTCTTCCGTCCTCGTCTTTCTCTTCCTCCGGGTCCACCGTGAACATTCCGAGAGGCAGTATGCCGCCGGTGCCGTCCCGGAACTTCACGGGGAGTCGACTTCTGCCATCGGCATCATACCGGCTCAAGTCTATTTTTTCTACCTTGGCAAACATGTCCATGAGCTGCGCCACAGACAGAGGGCTCTCCGGATACCGGTTGTAGCTCCAAGCTTGTTGCAGATCCAGCTCATCGGCAGGCCGCTCTGTGCCAGGAAAGAAACTGATGATAAAGGTGCAGGTGAGGTCCGTATCCCAGATAACATCCAGCTCATGGAAATTGACCAGCCAGGCGCGAGGCTTCAGTGTGGGCTCCTTGCACCACTTCCAGAAGGCCCAGAAAGCACTATAGCTCGTCTTCATGTCGTCCGAGTGCATCACAAGAGGTATGTTTGCGATGCGAACACCATGATGAAACAGAACAAATGCCGGCACAGGATAGGCGTATTCCTCCGAACCACCCACATGTAAGGCGCCCCAGGATCCGTTGGGAATCTTTAGGTACACCGTGTCGATTTTCACCTCAAACTCGGTGCCGAGCGGGATGCTCTCCAACAGCGCCAGGCTGGAGCCGTTTTCAAAAAAAGGTTCCGGTTCGTCTACGTTGTCTGCGATGCACTGCTTTTCGTAAGCGTCTGCTTCCTTCAGGATCATCTGTCGGGCAAACACCTCAGAGTGTTCCGTCTTAAATTCCCTGTACTGTCGACAGACGTCGTCGTCACAGGCCGTGATATAAATGCCTGCGTTCACCTGTACTGAGAACAAGGCGTCCTGGACAGGGAGCCGGTTCAAATCAAAATCCTTTCGTTTCCAATTGTACAGCATTGTCCGCTCAGGAAAGCAGGTGTCTCGTATTGCCAGTTCCCTCGGAAAAATCACGCAGATCTTATCATCCGTACCGACCTTCAACCTCGCGTCCCAGGCCTTGCCGAAGCCGATCCGCTTCATGGTAGTGATCCCCCGCAGTTTAGCAGCCGCAATAAAGCCGATATGTCTGCCGTCCATCGTGGTAACCTCCAGGCGCGGGTCATAGCGGTACATGGTTTTATGCACTTCTGCCGCCTGGCCATTGGTGATCGACGCGCGATTCTCCGCAACAGGTTCGGAACGTACAGTCGCATTGGACAAGGGGATTTCGACGACGGATGGTTCCTCATCGAAAATCGAGAAGTCGGGTTTCAAATCCGTTGACTTGCGCCGGCCCTTTTCCTGCGCACGCTGCACAAGCATCGCAGGGAGGTCATCCGGGTCGGACACTACAGACGGATCCTCTTCCGCACTTTGCCTTTGGCGCAAGAGGCCTTGCTGAAGCAGATACTTTTGAAATGACATACCAAGCAGCTCCGTGCTGTGGGTCTGAACCGTGCGAATCTGTTGGGCAAGATCAGAATTGTTCTGGATCAACTCAAGTACAGTATCACACTCCGCGCCTCGGGGGTAGCGGTTTCGCAGAGTCTCGATGAGCTCCTGTACATCAGGAGTGGTGGCATAGTGATTTGACATCAATATCTCTCCTTGCTGAAATGCAGTGCCTGTATCTTTATTCGCCTACCAGACTGGCAGGCACTGCGCTGTAAACAAGATAGCATTTCCCCCTTATACTCACAGAACGCTGAGTGCCGCAAATCTCAATATTTTTTGGGGAATTTTTCCTTTCCAAGTTGCCAAAGGTAGCGATCAATCTGTTTCAACGAATAATTCCTCAATCCGTAATAATTCTGGAAATCACGGAGTATAGCAGCAAAAGCAGTATAATCTAAAAGCTGATCGTTGGTAAATGTAGAAAAGCCATCAGTGTCTCTATAGTAACGAAGAATCTTATTAATGTAGTCATCGTATATTGGAAATACCTCTGGCTTATGATGGCTGCAATACTTTGTGGCAAAAGAATAAAATGTTTTTTCCTTTCCGTTCGGGAAACGAACGTGGGAAATGTCCGACACCAGGCTTAAATCATTGGCGAGGAGCCGGCTATCAATGTTCAAAGATAAAATGTGTTGTGCGACAGGAAAAATAGAGAATATATTTGTGCTGTAAAAATCGTTTAGGGTGGCAGCCTTGACCAGAATGTCTTCGATGGTGTTATTCATGGGAGCTAAATCGAAGAATAGCCTGTTAAGAGCACTCTCTTGTTGCCTATAACCCGACAGGTTGTTCCAAGCACACAAGTACTTATCGACTTCGGAATCCGACGGCGAGGGAATTTCCAAGCGGGTGCGCCGTGACATGTGTTTTTCGGCATTTCGCTGTCGTCCCGAATCACCAGAAAACAGGGATTTAACCTTATCAGGTGTATATGCGAATGTAATTATTCCTGCTGTAAGATTGCAGGCAATAACGGTATAGTCTGCATATAACCATCCCAAAGCATAACTCTGAGTTCTATCATTTCCCCAGTAATAAGTTCGCATTGACTTTGATAGAGGAAAACCCCATATTTTTTCTATTTCGGAAAAAGAAAGGGTGATTTTATCTTGACCTCGCTTGTGGCAATTTCTTAAGAAATTAGTGAAGCTGATATATTTATCACCCTGTGGCATGATACATGTGCCTCCGTAACACTAATTGTAAATCGTATTTGGGTTAAAGCGAAAATCCCCTTTTGAGGGTGTGCCGTGTAGTTGATTGACACAGTAGTTTTAGAAGTGTGCAAATGAAGTGCTGCGATCGCAGCACTTTATTAATTGGCGAACATTCATGCAAGGAACGCATTTCGAACAGCCGTATAATCCCAGTAAAGAGCATTGCCGGACAGAACAGAAACCTTATTCCATTTGAGCGTCTGGAATGCACTCCCCATTTAGGTCAAACACATCATCAAAAGGAATCTTGATTCCGTCCAACATCAGAATAACACGATCGACATCATCAATTTTTTTGATTTGCCCCGTATGCGTTAGATAGGCGCCGCCTTCTTTGAGTCCGTCAGGGACGAAATATACGACTGTGACAAACGGATGGGATGGAAGTTGACTCCGAACTATCGACATCTTGAAATCCAGAGCAACCTGGGCATCCTCGCTCAAAATTATTTTCTTATCTGTCAGTCTGGCAGTCTCGCAGATAGCAGCATCATACCCAGTAAGAGCAGCGAAAGGAGAAAACTGGGCCGCACGATCCTGCATTGACATTTGTGGGCGCACCAGAGATACATGATGCGGCAAGTTGATAATGTCATCGTATTCCCGCTTCATGCCTTATGCCCTCCGATTTGCGCATTCCTATCCATGGCAGTTGCTCCTTCCTCCAGGTTCATCCCTTTGAGAATTGCATTCTTGCCATACTTCTTTTTGATGGTAAGCAGAGCCTCTTGCACCTTTCGTTCACGACTTAGATCAGCTTCCTCTTTCTCCCTTTGAGCCTGAACTGCGGCGTAATCGGTAAACAGATCCAGCTGCTCGCACTCTGCACTGTGGTTAGAAACTTCATCCTCGGATATCACGTGTCCAGCCACGATGTTTATTCGACGCACCAACAGATTTTTGTCTACGATTTTATCGAAAAGGGCCGAGGCTGCACTCATGATCTTTTTGGTGGAAGATGTATATGAATCGAGCCGCTCTGTTCCATGTGCATGCTTGGGGATCATGCGACCGTAGTGATCCTTGACCACTGGCCCGGTATAAAGTTGGCGCCGTGAGGGATCTGTAAGATTCTCTATATCGAACCCTACTGTCAAAACGATCTGATTGGTAACCAATCGTTTTCGAACCAGCTCCAGAGATAGAAGTTCAGCCATTTCTCGAAGAACTAGGCGAGCCTTCTCGGCAGTATATGGACAGTGTAATACTTGCCCGGATCCCAAGCTGTTATCGCTTGGGCGGTAAGCCTTGACAGCGGCAACTGTGCACGGTTCCCACCCCCACGCATGGTCGATAAGTAGCTCAGCATTTTTCCCAAAGAGTTGATACAGCAATTCTTCGTTGCGAACAGACATCCTTGCCACATCGCCCATGGTGAACATCCCATGCCCTTCCAGCTTTTTCGCATAACCGCGGCCAACTCGCCAAAAGTCTGTGAGAGGCTGATGGGTCCATAATTTGCGGCGATAACTCATTTCATCCAATTCCGCAATTCTTACGCCGTTCTTGTCAGCTGGGATGTGCTTTGCAACAATATCCATCGCCACTTTTGCAAGGAAAAGGTTCGTGCCGATGCCTGCCGTGGCAGTAATGCCGGTCGTCTCAAGAACATCTAAGATTATCCGCATGGCCAGTTCGTGGGCTGTCAGTTTATACATGAAAAGGTAATCTGTCACATCCATAAACACTTCGTCGATGGAGTATACAATGATATCCTCAGGAGCAATGTATTTCAAATAGATGCTGTAGATGCGTGAACTATATTCCATGTAGTAAGCCATTCGAGGCGGAGCAATCAAATAGTCGATCTCCAAACAAGAGTTGGAATTCAGCTCGGAAAGGAAGCAGGATTTTCCAGTAAAGCGGTGTCCGGGAGCATCGTATAGCCGTCCACGATTGGCCTCTTTTACTTGTTGGACAACCTCGAATAAACGTGCTCGGCCGGAAATACCATATGTTTTGAGGGAAGGTGTTACAGCCAAACAAATCGTCTTATCAGTTCGGCTTTCGTCAGCAACAACCAGGTTTGTATCAAGCGGATCCAGGCCTCGCTCTCTGCATTCCACTGAGGCATAGAAGCTCTTCAAATCTATAGCTATATATATGCGCTGCTTCATGCCAATCACCTTAAATGGGTTCCATTGCTTACTTGGATGTTTACAAACTATAGTAGAACCGCTTAATTTTCTCCGCCATCAGCTGCCTTCTGGCTACCAAAAAGTCCTCGTACTCCTCATAAGAATAATTGCACACCTCGAACGGAATACAGTTTGCTGCAAGATTTCGCTTTAACTCATCCAAGTCAATGATAGATCCACAAGTGATTTGTTTGGTTTCGCACTGCTGTAATGCTTCGGAAAAATAAACATGTGGTGCTTTTTTTCCAATGGATTTGTTCACCTGGGTGTCTAAGTAAGCGTAATTCGCATCCTGGTTATAGAGGTTTCTACTCAATCCATTACTTTTAAGGTACTCCTTTGGGAAGATGTGGTGAACATCGCCTCCCAGTTCGATCAAATACCGAATTGTAATGTTATTAGACAGTAGGGACATATCATTTCCCTGTACCTGTGCAGCCAAATATACCTGATATGTGGGGTTAACGGTGGAGGTGTAAGCAAGGTTTTGGACTACGGCAACATTCCAGAAGTTGTCCGAAAGGGTCGCATCCTCAATTCCCTTCAAGGTGGCCACGACGCCATTTTCATTAATTTGACGAATATCGCGATAAAAAGCAGTTTCTGGTGAACTGCTATACCTACCCGTCAGCACAGATAGTACATACCATTTTTGAACGATGCGTTTAATTTCGCTAACGGATACCTCTTTACTTTTGGCAAGGCGTAGGTAGAGTGCATACGCAAAATCCAAAGCCATTTTGGAATTCACCAGTTTGCTTGACACAAATCCGGCACCCTTTATAGCCAGCATAAATTGAGTAAAATTATTTTGGTTTATTACATTTAGTATACCTTGCTTCAGCTTTGTATAGGTATCTTCTGTAATCTCAATTTTATATTCCCGCGTTTCAAAATCTCGGCCAGAAAGCAAGCTGACCAGGTCTGCCAGCTTTGCTCTTGGATACATGTGCATAAACGCCACGCGGAGAACATCGTCACACTCGGGATTATAGACCGTTTCCTTATCGTTCTTAAGCCACTCCAGTTTATTCATATACTCAGAGCGAGAGAATTCTGTATCGTTTTCCTTTATGTAATCATAGAAATTAGGTTCGACGCAGAGATGAGCAAAATAGTCGATTGCTTTTCGCAGCATATTACCGCCGAAGTTTTCATCTGCCGCTATTTTGGACATAACAAAGTCACCCTGACTTAGAGATGTTCCCTTAGAGTTGATCCTGATAAAAATGTCCGTTACGATGTCAATGTCCAGATTGTCAGACAGCTCAATCACACCCAAGAGCCTATTACCTATAGAGCGGAGATTGGTAAGGATTTTGTCCAGATCTTCCGGACTCATATCAGGGTTGTCCGCACAATATTTCGTTATAAAGCTGAACACTGAAAAATTGTTTTTGAAAATCTCTGCAATATCAGGAATCCACTTTTTACTTCTTAGGTGGCTCTGATCCTGCACTGCAAATATTTCTGCATCTTTATCGTCGGACAATGCTTCGAATGGATTAAAGGCGATTCGAACTCGATCCTTTTTGTAAAACTCGTTTACGACATAGATCCCGGATATTGCGGTCATCAGGGCTGTTACCCGCTGTTGGCCATCAATCAAGATCTTCTTCCCGCCAGAGACTGAACCGTCTTTTAATTTCACGTTGGGGTTTTTCCAAATAATGAGATAACCTGTGGGATATCCCTTGTAAAGAGAATCCAGAAGATCACGGACTTGAGTCTTTTTCCATACGAACGGTCTCTGTATTTCGGGAATCGCAATATCACCAGATGCAATTAACCCGAGTATTGCACTTACACTCAAAGAGTTAGGATTATATTTCTCTACAATCATGTTCCTGTTCCCTTCACGAAAATGTTACCTCAAAAAATCGCTTCTATGTTCAACCGGTCGCAGATCATACCCAAGGCCAGTCAGATGGGCAATTTTCAAGGCTACCAGATTTATGTCTGTGTCCATAGCCATAGCGATTTGTTCTGCAGAGTAGTTGTAGCTGTAAATGTATTCCAAAAGCTCATCTGTATCGATGAGAATCTCTGCCGCAACAATATTCGCTTCGTACTCTGGACGAGTAGTCATATCATAAAGCATAAACTCATGCAGGCAATTTGCCTGGGCCAATCTTCGATGGAGCTGATCATGGCCCAATTCATGAGCACAAACGATACGAAGCATCTTATCGCTTAATTCTTTGTTGAGAAAAATGAACCGGTTTCGCCGGATAACCCGGTACATTCCTTTCAGCGAACCAAAATCCTCACAAAAGATGATATTGATGCCTAAAGATTTTGCGATCTGGAAAGGATTTCTAGTGCCGAAGCGACGCACCAACGACGCTCCAACTTCCGAAAGCATTTCGCCAGTCAAAGGACCACCTCCGTCATGTGGATACCCATACTCATTATCTCACACTCCATGTCCTAAAAACTGGACTTATTCCCCTTCATGGCGAAATTTTTCAGGAGTGAACTTCTTGTTCTTTTCTTTAGCCATCCAATAAGCATCATTCAAAGCACGCATGGCACCCTCAAGGGCATCCTCAGACAGCTGACCGCCTGCAAAAAGACCCGTTACTTCACCAACGAGTTCTTCGATATCCCGCGCGGCTTTTGCTCCGCCCTTCTCGCGCGCTGCCTCTACATAGATATCTGCACTGGTCAGAAGATAATCAACGGTAGTGCCGAGAGCCATTGCAATGCCAGCAATAACTTTAGAGTTTGGCTTTCGTGTGCCCATCTCGTAGTTCTGAATCGTTCTGGCTGTTACGGATACCTTTTCGGCCAGTTCAGCCTGCGTTAATCCGGCTTCTACCCGCTTTTCTTTAAGCCGTTCTTTGAATCCCATAAAGACACCTCTTTCTTTTGCTCTCCTGGCAACACGAACATTTTTTCATAATTGGGGATTGACACGAAAGAATGTTCTGGTTATAATGGAGGCACAGCACGAAATTCCTTTCGTGTTCATGGTAGCACACGAACAACTGGTTTGTCAATCCGAATACGAAAAAATGTTCGTGAAGATAGAACCTTGTACGCACGGAGGTGTCAGCAATGGAGGTTCAATGCAGGAAGGAATATGTCGCAGTCAACATAGATGTTGACATAAACGGGGTTATCCATCCTCGCTTTATTCATTGGACAAATGGGCGTGTTTATCGTATCGAGCAGCTGAAGTATAAATGCCGAGCCGCATCCTCAAAGGTCAGCGGTGGTGGAATACGATATACGGTGATGATTAACGGGAAAGAGACCTTCTTGTTCAGCGAAGGTAACAAGTGGTTTGTGGAAGCGAAGGGGGCTGCTCAATGATATTGTCTCTTCGGCAAATCGAGGAGATCGGAGCAGCAACAATTCGTGATTTCAACGAGTTCTTCTTTTACGACAGCACTTGCCCACCAAGGCGAGGAATACGAGCCACTCCAATTGACCAGTTTGCGACAGAGTATCTCGGGTTAAGTGTCAGCTTTGTCAGACTCTCTTCTGACGGAAGCATATGCGGGCTGACAAGCTATGCCGATGCCGAGTATGTCATTGAGGAAATGGGGCAGGCACGAACAATTCCACTTAGGCGGAATCAGGTTCTGTTGGATTCGAGCTTTGTTGAAGTGGGCCAGGTCAAGAAACTGTGTGGGAAGCGTCACTTTACCCTTGCTCACGAATGCGCTCATCAAATCCTTTTTCAGTTGGAAACTGAAGAAGAAAAGCAATATCGGTGCCGAGATTATGCAACGCGCAAAGTCTACTCGCTGCGGGATCTCAAAATAAAAGAAGATTGGAATGAATGGCAGGCGAATGCATTGGGTGCCGCCCTGCTGATGCCCCAGGAGGAAGTAGAACGGGCCATGTGGCTGTTTGGCCAGTGCAGGAAACTGACAAACTACGAAGGCCGTTTCACCCACACGGATAAGATGGTTCTTACAGAATTTTGCCAAGCATTGGGTGTGTCAAAATCTGCCGCCATTATCCGTCTCCGCCAGATGGGGTATATCGAAGATCGTCCTTATAGAGAATTGCTCGATCCATTGGAGGTGTGGCCGTGAGCAAGAATATCCGAATATCAGAACCGTCCCCAGAGGTGATGGGGAAAATCATCCGTGCTCGGCAGGCAATTGCAGAGCAGAAGCCGAGATTCATTAAATGCCCCTATTGCCAGCACAATTCGCTGGTTGTATATGAAGATACCAGAGGGCATGTAGAAACGAAATGTAAAAAGTGTGGAAAGGTGACGGTCTTCGATGTCATGAATATGCGGAGGATCGTCGTACACATAAACCCGAACAGAAGCTGATAATTTAATACAATATAGCTGAGCTGTGGAGCCGCCTGAGGCGTAGTCATCCTAATGCCGCATGACCAGAGTTGAAAGACTCTGTTTTTCGGTATGGGATGATTGCGGTCATGCGGCTCTTATTTTGTCTTACCTTTCAGGGGTTTTGCACCAGCGGAAAGGACCAAGATGAGAACCAGCTGGAAAGACAGTATCGCCCGGTATCCCTGATCTTCTTTTTTCGTGCCCGCCACTACCATATGACTGAAAAGAGAAGATAGGAGATACAGCATGAATACTACTTACCTGTTCAAAGAAGAAACCACCAACGGCCAGAAGAAGCTGCGGATCGGGACCCGTGATGAGTTTAACAGTGTGATGCAAATGAATAAGGAACTTGGCGAAAAAAATCGCCGCTACTTTATCCGAGAGAAATCTTTGGATACCAGTCAGCCGGATCTTCTGATCATCGAGGTGGATCGCTCTGAATATCTGGAATGGAAGAAGGAGCAAGTTGCCCGCAGCAGAAACTATCGACTCGGTAAACAATATAGCCAACTTTCGCTGGAAAGAACGGTTCAGGCAAGCAGCCAGGGCAAGTTGGACGAGCCTGCCCTCTACGGAGAAGATCCAGGCTTCGAAGATGTTTTAGCTGGTGTAATGCTCGATGAATTACGTGAGGAACTACGCAAGTGGAAACCTTGGGCGGTCGATATGCTGGACATCTACATGAAGAACGGTGCAGAAATCTGCGCAGTGATGTTTGCAGACAGGTATGGAGTAGCGGAGCGTACAGCACGTCGATATGTTTGTCATTTTGAACAAAAAATAAAAAAATTTTTGGAAGGGTGACCGTTTTGGGGGGGCCGTGTTACATGTATATAACGAGAGGACTTTTTCCTCTGCCCACAGAACATTGACAAATACCATCTTGTGGATGGTCATAGCCGGCGATTGAATAACAGCGGCAGGTAGATAGCGATGCGGCAAGTGCGCCAAGACCCGCTGGGAAAGGAGGTGATCCCCTAACCAGCGGCGAGCGATAACCACTCAGCCAAAAGCAGCCGTGGCGGGCTGTTTCGCGGCGACTCTATTTGCTAATAATGATACCCCTGCCCAGCCATAGTCACAAACAATGTGGGGCAGCTCGGAGAGATCCTCGGAGGGGTTAGATTCCCGGAGTGCGTGCCAAACGCAGTTCAATCGACCGCCCTCGTCCGGGGGAGTAGTGTCGAATACGGACGTCTTTGCCATCAGACAAAAAAGCACTGCCTCAAGTTTTGCACAGAATGTGCGTTCACTCAAAAGGCAGTGCCGGAAAGTTCGATGGCAAAGATATGAGCGCAGCCATGCGGCGCCTGTATCTTTGCCATTGAACACAGAAAAAGGAGATAATCTATGGTAGTTGAATCGAAAACTAAAGCCGCCAATTTTCTGTACATTCTCTCCATTCTTCGTGACCTGCAAGACCAAGGTGCCATCACCGATGCTGAGTTCGAGCGGGCCAAATTTTTCTATCAGAACCTGACTGGAGCCAAAATCCACATTGCAGGATGACAGTAACAAGTCGGCGTTGTGCCGGTTTCCGCCCCCGAAATTGTTGATATCGTCAAAAATGAATTCCTTCCACTCTTCCCATAGACATTGACTCTTTGTTGAGTATAATGTTGTGTTGCGGAACCCAAAGAGGTTTGTAACACAATGTGGTACAAACCAAAACATATACACTCAAGGCAAAATCATATACAGTTCGCAGGAGGGAGGAATCAAATATGGCAACTGCAAAAGTGATTTCTCCGCTTGCCAGACGGCCAGGGACAAAGACACGTGTGGCCGCATATTGCCGTGTGTCTTCGAGTTCCGCAGATCAGCACAATTCCTATATTCGTCAGGTGGATGTTTACACGAAACTGATTGCCAACAATCCTGATTGGGAATTGGTAGAGATTTTTGCCGACGAAGGACTCTCCGGTATGAAAGCGGCAAATCGTGAACAGTTCCAGCGGATGATCCAGATGTGTGAACTTCACCAGATCGATATGATCATCACAAAATCCGTATCACGGTTTGCAAGAAACGTAAAGGAAGCGTTGGAGTATTGCCGGAAGCTAAAGCTGCTGGGCATTGGTGTGAAGTTTGAAAAAGAAGGTGTCTTCACCCTCTCCATGGCAGACGAGATGTTGCTTAACACCTTTGCCGCCATGGCACAAGAGGAATCCAAGGCCATATCGCAGAACCAGCGCCTGTCCATCCTGAAAAGGATGCAGTCCGGTGAGTATGTTGACAGCAACGCACCTTACGGGTATCGGCTGGTCGATAAGCAGCTCAGTGTATATGAACCGGAAGCACAGGTTGTCCGCTTCATGTACCAACAATACCTCAAAGGCCATTCCACTACCGAAATTGCAAGAGAACTGAATGAGCGCGGCATTCCGACTAAAACCGGAAAGCAAATCTGGCGTTCATCGAAAGTGTCTTACATCCTGCGTAATGAAAAGTATAAAGGGGACAGTAAATATCAAAAGACATATCGGGAAAGTTTTGTCCCCTTCCGCCAGTATAAGAATCGCGGCGAAGAAGATATGTACTACGCTGAACAGACTCATCCGTCTCTGATCGATGTAGAGACATTCGAGACTGTACAGAAACTCTTTGCCAAACGCCAGAAAACCTTTGGCCAATGTAGCACCAATACCACATATCCGTTGACGGGTCGTATTCAGTGTTCTGAATGCGGCTCGTTTTTTCATAGGAGGCAAGTGAGTGGATGCGTCAAATGGGCCTGTTCAAAACACATACAGGATCGTCACCTCTGCGATTCTGAATACTATACTGAAGAGCGCATTTATACGGGGATTCTGACTGTGCTGAACAAACTGCGCTTCGGAGGTACAGATGTGTTGGGCCAGACACTCAAGATGCTGGAGTCAGCGTTAACTTTCACAAAGCAAGGAAACATGCTGGTTCAGCAGAGTGATCGAGAGATATCTGAACTGAATTCGAAACTACTCATGCTTGAAAAAATGAATGCGAAGGGATATCTGGATGGCGATATGGTCAAGGCGCAAACTCTGGAGATTACCGCAAGGCTGTCTGAACTCAAACGGCAAAGGCAGAATGCCATCATCTCAAAGCTGCCTGCCATGATCGTGGACATCAAACACCTGAAAAGCCTCCTGTGGGAAATCGAAGAACCGCTCGTAGAGTTTGATGAGGGCCTGATGCATGATACTGTCCGAGAAATAGCAATCAACAAACATGGCGAAATGATGGTCACCCTTCTGGGGGGACTCAGTTTCACCGAAAAGCTGTAATGGAGATGAATATGCAATGAAAAAGATCCGGTATATACCATATGGTTACACAATGCAAAATGGTCAGATCATAATCGATGAGGATGAGGCCGATGTAATCCGCAGCATTTATGATAACTATGTGGCCGGAGCTTCTCTCAAAGCAATCGCAGAACAGCTTACCTTACGCCGTGTTCCGTATACTGAAAAGACCACCGTCTGGGACAAGGCAAGAGTGGCCAGGATACTTCAAAATGCAAAATACACGGGAAGCGATGATTACGCCCCCATCGTAGACGATGAACTGTATGATCGGGCCGTCGCACTAAAGACGGCCCGACAGCGAAACACCTTCGAGAAGAATCGGGAAGGTATTGACTTGCTCAGGAGTTGCACACGGTGTGCCGCCTGCGGTGCACCAATGCACCGCAGAGTAAATGCTAAACTTCGCATTCGTGAAAGCTGGGAATGCACAAACCCAGAGTGTGGCATACGGGTACGAATATCAGATGCGCATCTGCTGGAGATCATTGTGAGTCTTATGAATAGGCTTATAGAGAATGACACCTTGCTGCTACCTAAGAAAAAAAGAAGAATCACTTCCGACCAAGCGAGAGCCATCAGTCAGGAAGTGATGGAAAGGTTGGCACAGGGGCCGGTAGATGAAAGCTACATCATAGAACGAGCGAAGGAATATGCCCGCCAACTTTATGATGATGGGGATACGACCACCGCACTGTCGGTAGCATTGGCTCGTAAACGGATGTCAGTCATGCAGCCGCAGAGCAGTTTCAGACCTGATTATTTTATGGATCTGATTGACCATATAACCATTGGACAGGGAGGGATCGTCCGCCTGATTACAAAAACTGATGCTTGTGTAGGAGAAGACGATAATGACGGCAACGAAAATCAGTAAAAAGAATATAACCGTAATGTCACCGCCAAAAGCTATGACGGTCGACAAGGAGAAATACCACCAGAAGCGAGTGGCTGCGTATTGCCGAGTCTCAACTGACAGCGAGGAGCAGCTGACATCGTACACCACGCAGAAAAAGGTGTATACCGAAATGATCGCTGCCCGACCGGATTGGGAACTGGCAGGCATTTATGCCGACGAAGGAATCTCTGGAACAAGAGCCGATAAGCGGCCCCAGTTCCAGAAGATGATCAAGGACTGCTTCGCTGGCAAAATCGACTACATCGTGACAAAATCAGTTTCCCGATTTGCTCGCAATACGGTCGATTGCTTGGAGCATGTGCGCATCCTCAAAAACCGAGGAATCGGAATCTTCTTCGAGGAACAGAATATCGATACACTGAGTATCGACAGCGAACTGTACCTTGTGATTTACGCAGGCTTTGCCCAGTCCGAATCAGAGAGCATGAGCAAAAACATCACCTGGGCCTATCGAAAAAGATTCGAAGACGGCAAGGTGCTGATGCAGTATAAAAGTATGCTCGGTTATAGAAAAGGTGCTGATGGCGAGCCGGAGATAGTACCGGAAGAAGCAAAGATCGTTACCCGCATCTTCGATATGTTCCTCAGTGGCCAAACAGTACGAGCCATTTCCGAGCAACTGCGCGGTGAGAAAATCCATATACCGGGAAAAAATTTCTCCTTCAGCCATGTGATGGTGTACAACATACTGCGAAACGAAAAGTACTGCGGAGACTCCATCCTGCAAAAGACAATCACAGTAGACTGTATCTCCAAAACTCGGCGTGATAACATGGGTGAAGCACCCATGTATTATGTCCAGAACAGCCATCCGGCAATTATCAGTCGAGAAACCTATCACATGACCCAAGCAGAAATAGCACGGAGAAAAACGCTTGCACCTGCCAGTGAGAAGAAAGCCGTGACGGTGGCGGGCAAATATTCAAAATATGCGCTCTCCGAAGTGCTGGTGTGCGGGGAATGCGGAAGCCGGTATAGGCGTGTCACATGGACGTCGGGTGGAAAGAGGGTTGTCTGGAGATGTTCCAACCGTCTGGAAAACGGGAAGAAATACTGCAAGATGTCACTGACTGTAAAAGAAGAAAGCCTTCATGCAGCTATCGTTAGGGCAATCAATAAATTCAACAGCCAGGACCATGCAGCTTATCTCGCCTTAATGAAAGTAACAATTGGTGAAGCCCTGGGCATCCAAGCAGAAACAGCAGAAATTGATGAGCTCAAGCGCCGAATCGATGCGCTGAATCAGAAAATGGTGTCCATCATACAAAAGGCGGCGCGAGATGGCGAGGACATCGAAGAACATGAAAGCGAATTCAAGGAGATGGCTGAGTCGATAGCTCTGTTCAAACAGCGGATCTCCGTTCTAGAGCAGGCAAAAAGTACTGACGCAGAGATGTCGGAGCGTATGGCCAAGATCCAAGAAATTATCGATGAGCGGCAAGCACATCAGGATGTCTACGATGACAGCATCGTCCGCCAGATGATTGAATGTATCAAGGTGTTCTCAAATGGAAACATCGAGGTTTACTTCGGCGGTGGAAACTGCATCCATGAGACAATCGCATTCGATTAAAACTGCCTTTACCTGAGTATGTTATTGCTCAGTGTTTTCGCCTTCCTCAAAGTTCTCAAAATCCGGTTGCTTATATGTCTCTTCTGTTTCCTGGTCGGAGGAGTCGCTGACCTTAAAACGTGATTTGTCATATAGCTTGTTCCACGGTAATGTGTATTTGCATTTTCTGTTGTACGCAAGCAGCATTGCCTCAGCGTAACCGAGAGCGCCGGGTCGGCGCTCTTTTGCTGTTCGAGACAGCTGTTTTACAGACATGCCACCCAATTTTTCCTTGAACTGACTGTCTTTGAGAGAATCGCCGAAGGCGATCACCAAGCGGGCTATACCATTCAGCATATTCGCTGACAATGAATCGATGTCGCCTTCCCAGGTGGCGACACAGAGCCGTAAGGTGCGATCCAGTACATGATACCCCAGGTCGTAGATGTTCTCCAATGCTGAAACAGCACAGATGACACCATAATTTCGAATCTGACCAATCGTGAGTGAGTACGATTCGACGAGGTCTTTTATGATGAGTTGCTTATCATTACCAGCCTCAATGTTTGCCATGAACACCTCGTAGGGACGCAAGGGTTTCACATATTTCATTTGGTTTGCAAAAATATCAGCCTCATTTTGGTAGGCAAGGTCATCATAGATCATGCACCAAACTGGAGTGTCTCGCGATCCGGACACAAGAGCAACGATTTCAATTGTATGCTGGCCATTGAAAACGTAGTTGATTCCGTCTCTTCGGCTGACTTTCACTGGATTGATCTGGTGCAAATCAAAGTGTGCGGCTGCGTTTTCAACATGACGCAGGGACACCGTCCTCTGGTATTCCTGATTTGAAACCAGGTTCTTGATTGGTATTTGTTCGAAGTGAACATTGGGAACGAACTGGCTGAAATCCTGCATCATGAATCCTCCCTTACGGCTTCTAACATTTCAAAAGCCTTGTTCGCCAACTGACGCAATGCTTCTTCCAGTCTCATACGAGCGGTCTTAGAGACGAGTTTCAGATCTGCGTTGGACTGTGCCCGGTCAATTGAACTGATCCATGACGGAATAGTCAAAGTAAGACTGGCGACCTCTGCATCAGGGTCATAACTGGGCATTGTCTTGATAGCCGGTGCTGGTTGTACGCGCGGACCGGGTTTTTGTCCATCGACCCCGGTAATACTTTTTCTGGCTTCACTGTAACGCACATAAGTGTTTTGAGCCGACTGGATACGTTGACTCATTTCCCGAATCGCATTCTCATCCATACCCGAGAGCGCAACAATGTTCTCGTGCGAAATCTTATAGTTTCCTGAGAGAACTTGCGGTACGAAGTCAGGAACAACCTGAGAAATCGAGTCCAGAGCATCGCTGTATCGACCGTATTTTTGAATGGTGGTCGGTGAAAGGTGATATTCTTTCCCCAAGCGAGCAGCAGTGCGCCGACCGGTTTCAGGAATCGGGTCAGAATCTGACGAGGGCAGATTGGCCTCTGTCATCTCGTCTTGCGAGCAGGAAGACAAAGAATACTGATTGTTACCAGATGGATTTCTAAGAGAACCGATAATTTTCTCTGCCTCATACTGTTTACCAATCAGGTATTTTCGAGTTTCCTCAGTTATGTTGCGCCTGCCCAATTGGTTGCTGCAGATCCATGCTATAGCGGCTTCCCGGCTGTCAAACTCTATCTGACAAACAGCATAGGGAATGCCCAAACGATTGCAGATCTCATAACGATTATGCCCGTCGACAATGATATCTCCCCATGCAACCAAAGGCTCTCTACAGCCATCAATTGAAAGGTTCAACTCAAGTTGCCTGTACTCCTCCCGACGAAGCGGTCGAATAAGAGCTTTGAATTCTGGATCGATCTCAAGTTGTCGAAATTCTTTCGGTCTCATTTTTCCTCCTGCGTGGAACGGCTGTAATGGTGCGGAGCGAGAAATACGCAATACGGTTATTGCTGTCCACATCGCCGGCTAATTGATAGATGTTGTCATAGCTGAGTTGTCCCACGATCTCAAGTATCTGGTTGATCATGAGCGTGCTGTATACCTCAATTGATTGCTGGGTATTTCTTGTGTAATAATCAGGGACCTTGTTTGATGTGCCTCCACGCATGGGGTGGTCAAGGCCGAGAATGGCAAAATAGAGTTCTTCTGGATTTACCAGAAACTGAATATGTTTTGGAGACCCCAAAGCCCTGTAGGTGTTCCGGTATATTCGGATACGACAACGGAAAGGATCGAAAGTAACTTTTATTTCGGAGGCTTTGCTTCTGCTCATGATAGACCTCCTTCATCCCCCAGGGGTAAAGAACCAGAAGAAGTGTCTTCTGATTCAGTATTATTGCGGATACCGAAAACAGCATACCCGTCAAAGATATCCACCTGCATAGAACGCTGGTGCTCTTTGTATGGCAAACCAAACTGATTCTTCCAGCTCTCCGGGAAAATCGGGCGACGCGAAGTACGGGGTTTTTCCCCATCCTTTGAGACTCGTTGATAAATCTCGGTCGCAGACAAGTCGAAAGCAATCAGCCATTCGTCGTTGGCATGAATGATTCGTCCAAGCAACTTGTAGCGATTGTCCAAATTCCATCCCATCAGACTGAAGACTTTCGCAAAAAACAAACGGCAGGAAACCTGACGAGCACGGCGTCGCCCTCTGCTGTTTGTGGCCCAAGCAAATGCATCCCTATCGCCTTCTTCGCAGGGGCGTATGGCCAAAATCTTGCGTTCCTGGTTGACCAGTACCTGTACAAAATCAACTGTGGGGAATCGATTTAGGCAAGCTGCATTTACATAGAATTTGTAGTTGTTAAAGGTGACCGATGGCTCATAAGTATGAGCAAAGAACTCACGTCGAACGACCTGATATCCTTCGTAATCGAATTCGCCGTCCAATTCCAAAACATCAACGTCGGTCGACATTTTTGGCTCTGTAGTCGCTGGCGGATCCTCCTGCATTCGAAGCATCGTACTCTCCGGTTGGTTACGGCTTGTAATGGGGAATGCACTTGGCTCTACAACAGGGTACAGCGAGGTTTCATTCTCATTCATTGGCGACACCCTCCATCCTTTCTTTATTCGTCAATTCACGCTGAATATATCTTTCCAATTGGTCAAATGAAGTCACATTCAGTTTGAGACCAGACTCATATAGTTGGCCTTCAATGCGAAGTTTCCAATCAGCCTCGTTCCGGGGAATATTGCTGGATACACTTTGATGTACATAATATTGTGCTCCAAAGCTGGAGGCCCATTTTTCTGGAACTGCTCGGATCCTTTTGCCAGAGGTCAGCATTGGCGTCACTTTTGAGGTTGCATCTGTGCCATCATACGAGATAACCGAAGGCCGCAGCAAAGCTTCCGCATCGTCCACCTGAAAAATAAAGGCTGTCTCATCAGCCGTCTGAAAGAGAGTGCCAGCAATGCGATATTTAAAATCAGGGTTCCAACCAAACAGCTCATAAATTGTCTCCAGGAACGCTGCTCCCGACATTGTTCGGGGAACGTAGCGTCCCTCGTTCTTTCGTGAACAAATAAGAGCAGAGTGATCCTTTGCAGATGAGGAACGTGCAGCCAGCTGCATCGTCCTTGGGTTCACCAATAACTCAATTGAATTCTTGTCACCAAAAGCCCGAACACAAGCGGTAGACAGCTTTAATTTTTTACCTTCAATGACAATGTTTGCTCCATTGGTGTCAAAGAGTTCCGAACGGGTGACTTCAAATCCCCGCATATCAAAATCACCGGCACAGATTGAAATGGTGTTGCCCTCCACAGAGTGTCCGTCAGACGTGAAAGGCGGCTGGAAGGATTCTTCGCCCAATACACCATCAACAGCTCGATAATAATCCTCGGGTTTGAAACCGGCCCAACGTGGATTTATCGTCACAAATCCGCGCAGAAGACCACTCTCAATCACACGTAGTTCTGGTAAAACAGATTTGTTCCCGTACTTGGCATTATTCAGCAAATGCTGAACCGCAATGAAATCATCGCGGGAGACAATGGCTTCGTGGTGGTTGCGGTACAAACTCTGCGGACGGTCACCACGGTTTTTCTTGGCTTTATGTGTCAGATAGTTAGGAGTGAAAGTCTTCCGTGTCAAAACATCTCCGCAATGTCGCTCATTGCGGAGAACCTGGACAATGGAACTTGAAGTCCATGTCACATTTCCGAGATATGTTTTCCGCCCCTGTTCAGTGAGTATCTGGGCAATTTCGGCAGTGGAATAACCATACAGGTACATATAGAAGATAAGGCGTACTGTTGATTCCTCTTCGGGATTAATTACAAGATTTCCTTCCGAGTCGTGAGAGTAACCAAGTAGCTTCGGAGTCAGAGGAAGCCCGCCATCCAGACGCATTCGCAGCGATGTCTCCATGCTGCGGCTCCTGATATGCGACTCTTCCTGTGCCATGGTGGCCTGAAAAGAAAGTGCCATCTGAGAATCATCTTTCAGCGAAAAGATGCATTCGCTTTCGAAAAACACCCCCACAGGGTTTGACAACTCAGCGAGCATACGAACCATACTTATGCAATCGACAACATTTCGTGCGAAGCGGGAAACACTTTTCGTGATGATCATATCGATCTTTCCGGCTCGGCAATCGGATATCATCTGATTAAATTCATCACGATGGGCCAAGGAAGTACCACTGATACCCTCGTCCGCATAGATTTTTACGAGAGTCCAGTTGGGGTGATGTATGACGAAATCCTCGTAATACTTTTTCTGAAGCTCATAAGACGTTGTCTGCTGCACATTGCCAGTTGATACTCTGGCATAGACGGCCACCCTTTGCTCAACTTCATTGTCGTAATAATCGACTTGCTTCTTGGCGGGTCGAAATTCATAGTTTTCGGGATCTATCTTTGTATTGATGCGGCGACGCACCCTGTCCTTTTGTGCTTGCTCACGACGCTTTCTGGTCGAGTCGATCATATATTTTCGGTTTCCTCCTTAGGGTGAAGCTCTTGTGGCTGACCTTCAGGTAATACCTTCCAGTCGGGGGATGGAAAGAAGACAGGATCATGCAAATCTTCTTGATAATAGGAAGCCAGCGTGTAAATGTCTTCTGAGATAAAATAGATCCCCACAGGGTGTGGCAATGCAGCCAGTAGCCTTGTACAGAATGCAAGTTCTGAAAGTTTCTTGGAGATATTGCTCGCTTTCTGTGTAATAACAAGGTCTACTTTTCCGTCGTAACAATCTTGTAGAAGCCTGGACCATTCCGGCGCGGTTTCCATATTCGGAGCTGTGCTTCCCTCATCGACATAAAACCCGACAAAATCCCACTTGGGACATAAGGCAAGGGTGTCCAAAAATTGCTTTTTGTGTGCAGATAAATAGTTTTCATACCTGGTTTGATTGAAATACCGGATATACACTGCGACATGAAACGGGTGCTTCGGGAGTGGCCTTTCGTGCTTTATGCTTTTAAGCCAAGCCCTGTGCTCGGCCAACAAAGAATTTCTTTCTGCTTCTTCGTCAAGGAGAAAGTCGAAGGATGGCATCTGCTCTTCCATCAGCTCTTTTGTGTTTTCAATCATCTTGTCCATGCCCAACCTCCGCTATGTAAACTTACACACATTATATAAAGTGCTGGTGTTGAAAAGAATAAACCAGAAGTCAAGAACATGACTCCTGGTTTACAAACAAGAAAAAAAGGCGCGTACCGTTTTTCTCGGTACGCGCTTTCACATACTTATTCAGGATCCCTTTGGAGCATCGTTGCCCGAAGTTCACGGACGATTCTCAATATGGCTTCCAGTTCTTTTGGGGAGCAGTCAGCCAATAATTCGTCAAACTGGCTTTGATAAATTCCTCTTGTTTCCGGGGTGTCCGGACGAAGGATCGAATCGGCTGAGACTTGGAGTGCTTCAATGATCCGAATGAAAGAATGCAGCTTCATGCCACACCTTCCGTTTTCGATTGTGCTGATTTGTGGAAGGGAGATTCCGGCTTTATCAGCCAGCTCAGCCTGGCTCATTCGACGCTTAACGCGAGCCTCACGGATGCGAGAACCAATCAGCTGACTCTCTGTAGGACTTAATTCTGCCATTGGCTCCCTCCCCCTTACAGTATATGCTACAAGCTATCTGTTTGATAGAATATATCAATCGGGGGCAAAATTGATATAAAGTAAAGGCTATAATATATCCTGCAAACTATAATAAGGCTACATTTTTTTAAGGAGGCCTTGTTATGAGTCTGAATTACAACGAAATTGGCAAAAACATCCGTGAGGTCCGCAAAGAAAATGGACTGTCACAGGCGATGCTTTCTGAACTGGTTGAAAAATCCCCTTCATACATCAGCTACATAGAGACCGGCGCCAAAAGTATGAGCCTTGACACATTTGTCATGATTGCAAACGCTCTGGGAGTCACTGCCGACAGATTGTTGATGGAGCAACTCGACGAAAAGAATGACATCACCAGCAGTCAAGTGGCAGCTCTCTTGGCAGATTGCTCTGCTTTTGAAGATGGTGTCATCATTGACACGATCAAGGCTCTAAAGCATTCCATGAGAGAGCGTCGAAAGAGATGACAGGAATGCTTGCCCTCTATTCTACTGAAACCAACTGAGAAAGCAATCGACCGAGAGTCAGAAGCATGACTTTCGGTCGTTTTATAGTCGCACATGGGGTGATAGATGATATGTATATGTTTTTCTGAGGAATGTATATATTTTTGAGGTGACACGGCTGTCAGGCTAAGGTTCTGATATAATAGGTACAGAAGGAGGCTGTTCAATGGTTTATTACATGGGAGATATCCACGGAAATCCGCTTCCTGCTGTTTTTGCTTGCAGGCAGATGAACATGACTCACGAAGACACTTTGGTTCTTTTGGGCGACGTTGGAGCTAATTACTATGGCGATGAACGTGACGCCCGTACAAAGAAGTCTCTTGCAAAATTAGGGCCGAAAATTCTCTGCATCCATGGCAACCACGAAATGCGCCCAGAGAGTATTACATCATATTCCTCTAAAGTATGGCGGGGAGGAAAGGTTTGGTATGAGCCAGAACGCCCCAGTCTACTTTTTGCTGCGGATGGCGAAGTGTTTGACCTTGAAGGAATCAAGCATCTGACCATAGGCGGTGCCTATAGTGTGGACAAACAATACCGACTGGAAAGAGGATATGGTTGGTGGGATGACGAGCAGCCTTCGGAAGACATTAAAGCGAAGGTAGAGCAAACGCTGGAACAGATTGATTGGAACATTGACGTTGTCCTCTCGCACACCTGTCCCTTCCGGTATGAACCGCGCGAGGCATTTCTTCCTTTTATTGATCAGTCCACAGTGGATGACTCGACCGAAAAGTGGCTCGATACTATCGAGGAGAAGCTCGCATATCAGTATTGGTTTTGTGGTCACTGGCACATTGAGAAGCACATCGATAAGATGAGGTTTCTCTTTCATAATGTCGAACGGTCTCCTCTGTTAGAGGCATATGAATGAGTTGACATAGTTTTCTACGAAAGAACAATTTGGTGTTGATAATTAGATACTGTCTGTAAGGAGGTGGTGTGACCCAATGACTTATGTTCTTTCAGATATCCACGGGAATAGTCGGCGGTTTCAATCTATCCTCTCTCAGATCGATCTACAACCTGAAGACACTCTTTACATCCTTGGTGATATCATTGACCGGTTCCCGGATGGCGGGCGGCTGCTCCGGCAAATAATGAAGATGTCGAATGTTAAAGTGCTTCTTGGCAACCACGAGTTGATGATGCTGGATGCGCTTCGGCCTGAAAAACCTGCGGAGATGTTGTCTACCAGAAATCTGTGGCTTTGGTATGATAATGGAGGGGAAGTAACTCACCGTTATCTCAAACATCTGCGGAAAACAGATCGGGCATCTCTGCTGGAGTATGTTGCTTCGCTTCCGTTGTTTTTTGACGTTGAGGTAAACGGGAGAAAGTATAAACTAGTCCATGCTGCCCCAAGTGAGTTGTTCAGGGAATATGGTGTCCGCTATCGAAGCGAAAAAGAGTTTGCAGTCTGGATGCGACTAAATTCGACATTTTACAACAGAAATGACTATACGATTGTGTTCGGGCATACACCTACGAAGTTTTATCAGGATGACGAGCCTTTGAAAATTTGGAGGGGCAAACGGCTTCTTGGGATTGACTGCGGGAGTGGATATGTTGACGGACGCCTTGCTTGCATCCGACTGGAGGATGAGAAGGAATTCTATTCGGAGGAGGTGGGAAATCCATGACCTCTGATATGTTTGCTCCAGAAATTCAATCGTACATTTACTGGTTGGGGAATATGGAGCATCATGGCGTTGGCTCCCAGTTCTTGTTCGATGAGAAATCACACGTCCATCTGAATGTCCTGTTCAAAACGCTTCAAAGTTTAGATCCTGTAAATGATAATGGAGTCTACGAACTTTGGCTACGGGCAAATCGTGGACGTCTCGAAGACTTTGGAGATTTCGAGGAATACCGTGACGCGGGCGAGGTGGAATCCTATGCCGAATTTGAACAATTATGGGTGTCAGAATTCCCTGACGAAACAGAGTGGCATCACTTCACTGCGGTCGAGGACCCATTGACTGGGTTTCGTGCAGTAACACTGGATCACCGGCTTGTATTGGAAGTGGATCCGCATCAGCAACCCAATCCTATGCATGACCTTTCTAAGTTTACTGGCTGGCTTGTAGAGGCTGTAGAAGAAGTTATCCTTGAAATCAAAGCCGGCGAATACTTACGCCATCTGGAAAGAGAACTGCCACTCAAGCATCGCACAGGTACAATTCAAAGATGTGATGCCTGGAGAGTGTTTCCAGAGTGGCGAAACGAGTTCTTGGAAGACCTTGCACCATCAGATGTTAAAGAGTTTCTTGATGAAGCTGTAGAGGTGCTACCAGAACAGAAACCACTACTGCCCGAAATGACAGCAAGCGACTTTTACATGTTCTGTTCTTTAGGATATAGAGCAATGAAATACGAAGGCTCAGACCTATCACCTAAAGAGCAGTATTATAAGCATGCGGATGGCCGGGATGAGGGCCTGAAATCCATCAATCCAGAGTCCGCTGCAGAATTCTCTGTCTGGTACGAGGAACGTCCCAAGATAGGACATCCCTGGGAAGTATGTCGTGGAGGAAATAGCACACACATTGACCTCTATGTCTGTAAAGCTGATGGCGGATATTACTTGATGGTTGCCGGTGCGTCAGAAAGCAGAACAGTCGAGGCAATCAAGTTCTACTTGGCCTTACATCGGGCTGGTCTTCCTGTGTGTATGCGCAAGGCAAATGCCTTGAAAAATCGCCTAACAGGCAAAGAAATGATTGGAATTGTGCCGACAGGCGTTGCTCCGTTTTATTGCCACCACTACTTTCCAGGTCAAGACATTATTGCGTTTATGAACCTGCCTACCGAGCGATCTGAGCCGTTTGCTAATTATTGCAACTGGCAAAAGATTTCAGTCAGCAACTTGAAAAGATAAAGTAATGTTTACAGGTCTTGTTCAAGTGCTTGAACTATGAAAGGATGGTACGGTCATGAAAGCGATCCCCTTCGAAAGCTATGAGGTTTTCAGGAGTGTCTGTTCGAGTCAGGCGCCGGCTTTTGATGCAGACCTGTGTTCTATAGTTGTGAATGCGACCCGATATTCGCTTGGTCGGCGGACTTATATGCCGAGCGTTGTATCCGATTTCATCAAACGACACATTTCCCAGCTTGATGATGAGACTCTGAATAGAGTCATTTCTATCGTCCGGGAATACCTTAACGGAGAGCCTCAGGATCCCGAGATTTCAGTGTGGTATAGCCTTTTGCACACGTTGTCCAGATGGATTCTCGAGAAAAGCTCAAGGAGTGATTCAGCCATGATGACTTTGCCTAAAATTGAAACATTGGAACGAATCGATCAGAAGTATTTGGCAGAGCATTTAGATGAAACGCTCGACAGGGTACGAAAAGAAAACATTGCACTTGTGATCACCAAGGATGGAAAAGACGATCTTGTTCTTTGTCCACAGTCTTGGGTCAGCCCAATGGTTGATGATGAATTCGGGTGCGTTGTCAACAGCGCCATTCGTCACGCCTTGCGCTCAGATGACTCTGACAGCTCCGGCGTGCTCCACTTCGTTCTCAAGAACTATAAATTGTTCGATGAACGGACACTGGCGGTTGCGATTTCTGATATCGAGAGGGACCTGGACTATCCGCTCTTCCCAGTGAGCAGCTCAGAATCCTGGCTGGAAATCAAAGAACTTCTGTCTGTATGGCTGAAGGATCTTCAAGCAGCGAAATATCGGAAAGGAGTCCAGAACGATGGCGAACAAAGATGAAGACCTCGTTGAAATACAAGTTGATTCCGAGCTGCTCGACCAGGTAAAAGCACTCATTGCACCATTGGGTTTGTCGCCGGAAGAATTGGTTATCAGGTTCATGGAGTACTGTGCGAATCCTGAGACCCAAGGCGAGGCTATGGCCAATTTACGGCGCTGGCAGGGCGAAATAAAGCCCGTACAGAAGCTTCAGAAGGGTGGACAGCAATGATTACCAAAGAGACCTTTTGTGCGGCGTTGGGCCAGATTCTGGAGCAACGGGAGATCGACGAGAAGGTCGGTGCGGCGCTCGAATCTGTAGGTGACGGTCACTTTGTATTTGGATGTAAGAACCGATACCTGACTGCGCTCCTTCTAGTTTTGAAAGAGGCTGTCAACGACCAGTATGATTACATCGACTGGTGGCTATATGATGCCTCTCCAGACTATAAGGTCTGGACTGAGGATGGGACAAAAGAATGGTGCCTGAAGGAGCCAGGAGCCTTATATGACTTCATTGTGGCCGGCACCTGAAAAGAAGGTGAAAAATAATATGGATCAAGCGGAAACCCTGCGGCAGCTCCTGAAAGAAATCGAGGAACTGCTGGAACGCAACATAAACGAAGACGGCGAGTGCCAATTCAGTTATCTCAAGGAAAAGATTGTACTTGAGATGGCCAAGGAAATAATCACAGACGGAGTTCCCGACCCTCCGATGTGCTTTACATCTTGCTGAATGAAAAACATCATAGATGGGAAAGGATGATTGCGAATATCGGATGAAGTGCTGAAGCAAGTGGTCTTTGATTCGGGCGATTGGGGCTCGATGCGTGAACTGTGTAAGAATCACGAGCAGTACCCTGTACCGCTCCTTGGGAAAACATCAATCGG
>OLRN01000325.1_pt1 | contig 43072 bp, 15 predicted proteins | sample 1673001 | NCBI WGS metagenome assembly OLRN01 (sample SAMEA3136745, study PRJEB25190) | human gut metagenome | biome: human gut; feature: human-associated habitat; material: faeces | place: Austria | collected 2013 | reverse complement strand
GTGGTGGACATCGATCTGAACGCCCCGTTCATCGTCTCCAAGGCGGTGATTCCGGGCATGATGAAGAAGGGGCACGGCAAGATCATCAACGTCTGCTCCATGATGAGCGAGCTGGGACGCGAGACGGTTTCCGCCTACGCGGCGGCCAAGGGCGGCGTAGTAGGCATGACACAGCTGCTGGGATTCGAGCTGGGGCCCTGGGGTATCACGGTGAACTGTGTGGCGCCGGGCCCCATCGGCGGCGGGATGTTCAAATCCCTTCCCGCCTCGGATCAGGAACGGCTCCTTCAGGGCATCCGGCTGGGGCGGATCGGCACCTTTGAGGACGCCGCCGCCGCCATTGCCTTCCTGGGGAGCGACGACGCCTCCTGGACCACCGGGGAGGTTCTGGATGTCAACGGCGGACTACAGTACTGAGGATTAGGAGAGGGATCATGAAACACAAGTATTCACTGGTACATCTGACCTGCATTTCCAGCGCACCGCCTGAGTTCATCCGCACGGCCGCGGCGGCAGGATACGACTATGTTAGTCTTAGAACCATTTCAATGCAGCTGCCTAATGAAATCCCTCACTACCTGACGGATCCTGTGCTGCGGGAGGAGACCAGGGCGGCCAGCAAGGAGACCGGGGTACAGATCAACGACACCGAGAACGCGCGGATCTATGACGGCGTGGACGTGCGGGAGTACGACATGGAGGCCCTGCGCGACCAGGTGGCCGTGGTGCTGCAAAAGAACACCCTGTTCAGCGGCACCATTCTGGAAAACCTGCGCTGGGGCGACCCCAACGCCACCGAGGCCGAGTGCGTGGAGGCCTGCAAGGCGGCCTGCGCCGACGAGTTCATCGACCGCATGCCCGACGGCTACAACACCCGCATCGAGCGGGGCGGCAACAACGTCTCCGGCGGCCAGAAGCAGCGGTTGTGCATCGCCCGGGCGCTGCTGAAAAAGCCCAAGGTGCTGATCCTGGATGACTCCACCAGCGCGGTGGACACCGCCACCGACGCGAAGATCCGCGCCGCCTTTGAAAAGAAAATTCCCGGCACCACCAAGATCATCATCGCCCAGCGCGTTTCCAGCGTGGAGCACGCCGACCGCATCCTGGTGCTGGACAACGGCCGCATCAACGGCTTTGACACCCACGAAAACCTGCTCAAGTCCAACGCCATCTACCAGGAGATCTACGAGTCTCAGGTCAAGGGCGGCGGCGACTTCGACCAGCCCGCGTGAAAGGAGGGGGAGAGAATATGAATCCGAAAATGTCGCGTCCCGCAGACCCCGTCGCGGTGCTGAAGCGGGTCATCCGCTATATGCTGCACTACTATAAGGTGCCCTTTGCGCTGGTGGTGCTGTGCATCATCATCAATGCCGGCGCCAGCGTGCTGGCGGCCACCTTCCCCCAGACCCTGGTGGACGATTACATCGTGCCCATGATCGCCAGCGGCTCCACCGATTTCAGCGGCCTTGCCGCCCAGATCCTGCGCCTTGTGGTCATCATGGCCCTGGGCGTGGTGGCGGCCTTCAGCTACAACCGCATCATGGTCAGCATCAGCCAGGGCACCATGTGCCGGCTGCGCAACGACCTGTTCCACAACATGGAAGCGCTGCCCATCAAGTATTTTGACACCCATGCCCATGGCGACATCATGTCCGTCTACACCAACGACGTGGACACCCTGCGCCAGATGCTGGGCCAGTCCACCCCGCAGATCATCAACTCCTCCATCACCATGGTGGCCACGCTGGTGACCATGATCTTCATCAACCCGGCGCTCACCGTCATTTCCATCGTCACCGCCATCGTGATGCTGGTGGTCACCAAGAACTTCTCCCGCATCTCCGGCAAATACTACATGCGCCAGCAGCGGGACCTGGGCGTGGTGGACGGCTTCATCGAGGAGATGCTGGACGGCCAGAAGGTGGTCAAGGTGTTCTGCCACGAGGAGGCCGCCAAGGCGGACTTCGCCAAGGTCAACGAGTCCCTGCGTGAAAGCGCCGACATGGCCAACCGCTACGCCAACCTGCTGATGCCCATCAACGCCAACATCGGCTGGCTGAGCTACGCCCTGGTTGCCATCGTGGGCGCTGTGCTGGGCATCAACGGCCTGGCGGGCGTGACCCTGGGCACCGTGGTCACCTTTGTGGGCCTGAACAAGAGCTTCACCCAGCCCATCACCCAGGTGAGCCAGCAGGCGAACTTCGTGGTCACCGCCGCCGCCGGCGCCCAGCGTGTGTTCGACCTGATGGACCAGAAGCACGAGACCGACGAGGGCTATGTGGAACTGGTGAACGCCAAGGAGAACGCCGACGGCCAGCTGGAGGAAGTGGCCGAGCGCACCAATGTGTGGGCCTGGAAGCATCCCCATCACGACGGCACCACCACCTACACCAGGCTGGAAGGCAGCGTGGTGTTCGAGGACGTGGACTTCGGCTACGACGAGAACAAGCTGGTGCTCCACGACGTGAGCCTGTGGGCAAAGCCCGGCCAGAAAATTGCCTTTGTGGGCGCCACCGGCGCGGGCAAGACCACCATCACCAACCTCATCAACCGCTTCTACGACATCGCCGACGGCAAAATTCGCTACGACGGCATCAACATCGGCAAAATTAAAAAGCCGGACCTGCGCCGCAGCCTGGGCATCGTTCTGCAGGACACCCACCTCTTCACCGGCACCGTGATGGACAACATCCGCTACGGCCGGCTGGACGCCACCGATGAGGAGTGCATGGCCGCGGCAAAGCTGGCCAACGCCGACGGCTTCATCCGCCGCCTGCCGGACGGCTACAACACCATGCTCACCGGCGACGGCGCGAACCTTTCCCAGGGCCAGCGGCAGCTGCTGGCCATCGCCCGCGCGGCGGTGGCGGACCCGCCGGTGCTGATCCTGGACGAGGCCACCTCTTCCATCGACACCCGCACCGAGGCGCTGGTGCAGAGCGGCATGGACGCGCTGATGTACGGGCGCACCACCTTCGTCATCGCCCACCGCCTGTCCACCGTGCGCAACGCCGACTGCATCATGGTGCTGGAGCAGGGCCGCATCATCGAGCGCGGCACCCACGACGAGCTCATCGAAAAGAAGGGCAAATACTACCAGCTCTACACCGGCAACTTCGCCGAGGAGCCGGCGTAAAAAAACCAACGGACCGCACAAGCGCCTCCGCCCGGCGACCCCGCCGGACGGGGGCGCTGCCGTTTGCCCGGCCTTGACAGCCGGGAGAACAAAGGGTAAACTGAATATAAATTTACAACAATAAAACGGGAGGGAGAAAGGATGGGCGAGATCAAAATTTTCGACTCGGAGCTGCTGCTGATGGAATACCTGTGGGAACACGGGCCATGCATCGCCGCGGACCTGGCCGAGGAGTTCCTGAAACGGTATAACTGGAAAAAGAGCACCACCTACATCGTCCTCAAGCGCCTGGAAGGCAAGGGCGCCATCTCCCGGGAGTATCCCAAGTATCTGGTGACGCCCATCGTCACCCGGCAGCAGGTGCAGAGCGCCGAGACCAACACCCTGGTGGACCGGATGTTCGGCGGCAGCTTTGCAAGCCTGTTCGCAAACTTTCTGAACTCGGACCAGCTCTCGGAAAAAACGCTGGACGAACTGCAGGCATTAATCGACGAAAAACGCAACAAAGACTGAAAGGCGGAGCGGCAAGGCGGCCGTGAAGCGGTTCCTTCGCCCCGGCGGAGGAGGGCCTGACTACCGTGAAGGGAGCGGAAGGCCTTATGGGCTCTTTCCCCGGATCCGGCTCCGGTGCCGGTCGGCAAAGGACCATTGACCGCGTGCACAAAAACGAACCGCGCCCCCTTCGGCAAACGGGCCAAAGGGGGCGCGGTCTTTTTGGTCGTTCCGAAAAACTCACGCCAGCCGGTGGCGTTCCAGCCAGGGGGTGAGGGTGGGTTTGCCATCGCGGATGTGCTTTGCCCGCACCGTGAACACCGCCAGCGTGAGCAGGGTGAACACCAGGGCCCACAGCGCCAGGTAGACAGCGCAGCCGCTCACGTCCTGCCCGGCGCAGATGGCGCTGCGGAAGGCCTTGACGGTGTAGGTGAAGGGGACCCAGTCGTGGAGGTATTTCACGAAGGAGCCGGAGATCTCCAGCGGGTAGGTGCCCACCGAACCGGCCAGCTGCACCACCATGAACACCAGCATCAAGAAGCTGCCGATGCGGCCCAGCAGGCTGGTGAAGAAGTACATCACCGACATGAAGGTCACCGACGCGAGGCAGGCAATGAGCAGGGTCTGGCCCATCCGCGCGGGGGCGAAGCCGTCCAGCGCGTGGAGCGCGCCCACCATCACCACCGCCTGCAGCAGCGCCACAGGGTAGAGCACAGAGGCCTTGCTCAGCCACCAGGCCGCGCCGCTCTTCATCTCGCCGTGATACTCGGTGAGGGGATACATCAGACTGAAGGCGATGCACCCCACCCACAGCGCCACCGACATCATGTAGGGGGCCATGGCGTGTCCGTTGTCCGGCACTTCGGTGAGCTTGGTCTCATCGGCGCTCACCGGGGCGGCGATCATCTCGGCCACCTCGTCGCCGGTGTTGGTCTCGGCAATCTGCTGCGCGCCGTCCGAGAGGGAAGCGCCCAGCGTGGAGGAGCCTTCCTTCAGCTGGTCCAGGCCGTCGGTCAACTCGCCGCTGCCCTCATAGAGTTTGGAAGCGCCGTCGCCGATCTGGGCCGCGCCGCTGGCCAGAGTCGCCGCGCCGCTGTTCAGCGCCGCGCTGTTTTTCTGCAGTTCGCCGGTGCCGTCCGCCAGCTGGCCCGCGCCCTTTTGCAGTTCGTCCACGCCGGTCTGCAGCCGGGTCAGCCCGTCGGTGAGGGCGGGCAGCTTGGCGGAAAGGTCGCCCAGCCCGGTCTGCAGCGCCGCGCTGCCTCCGGCCAGCTTCTCCAGGCCGCCGCTCAAATCCTGGGCGCCCTGACGCACCACGCTGGTGCCCTCCTGCTGCAGTTTCTGGCCGCCCTGGGCCGCCAGGTCGATGCCCTGCACCAGCTGGGGAGCCTGCTGGGCCAGGGTGGCGGTGCCCTGCTGCAAGGTGGCAAGGCCGCCGGTCAGTTCGGCGGACTTGCCCGCCATCTGCCCGAGACCCTCCGCCAGGGCGGGCAGGCCGGTGCTCGCGTCGTTCAGCGCCGCGGCCCCGGCGGCTGCCGTGTCCACCCCGGCGGTGTAAGTGCTCAGGTTCTGCTTCAAACCGGCCGCGGCCTGCTGCAGCTGGGTCAGCATAGCGGCGGTCTCCGGGGGAAGGCTCTGGGCCTGGGCCGCCAGGGCCTCCAGTTCCTCCAGCCCCTGGGCCAGCGCCGCGGCCCCTTCGTTCAGGGCGGCGGAATTGGCCGTGAGGGCCTGCAGGCCGCTGTTCAGCTGGGCCGCGCCCTCCCGGGCGGCGGCCGCCCCGGCGGAGGCGCTCTCCAGCCCCGCCTGCAGCGCCGCCGCGCCCGACTGGGCCTGCTGCGCCCCCGCATCCAGCGCCGCCGCACTGTCCGGCAGAGCGGCGGTCTGGGCCTGCAGCTGGGCAAGGCCGCTGTTCAGTTCGGTGAGTTTGTCGTCCACCTGGGCGGCTCCGGCGGCAAGGGTGTCGCCGCCCGCCTTGGCGCTGTCCACGCCGGTGGCCAGGTCCTGAACGCCTTTGCTCAGCTTGCCCGCGCCCTCGGTCAGCGCGGGGGCCGCGTCGCCCAGCTGCCCGGCGCCCTGGGCCAGCTGGCCCGCGCCCTCTTTCAATTTGGCCGCGCCTTGGGCCGCCGCGTCCACACCGGCGGTGTACTTGGCAAGGCCCTCGGTGAGCTCGGTGCTGCCATTGCGGAAGGTGAGTGTGCTGTCCGCCAGGAGTTTGAGGTTATCCCGGATGGTCTGGCCGCCCTCGGCCAGATCGGATGCGCCATCTTCCAGCTTCGCTGCGCCGTCGGCCCCTTCCTGCAGCCCGTCGCCGATGTCCGCCAGCTGTTCCAGCATGGTCTCGGCGTAGGTCTGGGTCACGCTCTCCCGCACCTCGGTCTCGATTTTCGCCATGGCGCTCTCGCCCAGCTTGGAGGCGATGTAGTTGGTGCCGGGGTTGGTCTCATAGCCCAGCTCCATGGCCTTGGGCGACGGGTCGGTGACGGTGGCCGCGTTGGCGGAAAAGTCCTTGGGGATGGTGATGACCATGTAATAGGTCCCGTCCGCAAGGCCCTTTTGGGCGTCGTCCGCGTCCACAAAATGAAAATCAAGGGAGCCGTCCTCCCGCAGGTTGTCGGCCAGCTCGCTGCCGACGGACAGCGTCTCGCCGTTGTATTCCACCGGCTGGTCCTCGTTCACCACCGCCACCGGCAGACGGTCCACACTGCCGTAGGGGTCCCACATGGACCCGAGAAACAGCGTGGTGTAGATGGTGGGGATGGCCACCACGGCCACCATCACCACCAGCATGATCCAGTTGCTCCGCAGAGCTTTCCATTCGTTTTTCAGCATGACCTGAAATTTCGCACCCTTTCCTGTGCAGTCTCGCAAAAAGCAACACGGCGTTGATTTTGCATCGCGCTATTGCTTTTTCCGTGAGGAGAATTATACTGAAAGGGAGAAAAACACTCAACCGTTGATTTTTCGCCCAAATGGCGTTTAATCAACACAGTGACGATAAACTGTTGAACATTCAAAAAAGATTTACAATTTGCCCGGCGGGCAGAAAAGGAGAGGCCATGGACGAGACAAAGGACCGGCGTATCCGGCGCACCCGCCGGCAGATACGGCGGGCGCTGGCGCAGCTGATGCAGCAAAAGAGCGCCAGCGAGATAACGGTGAAGGAACTGGTGGACCTGGCGGACATCAACCGCTCCACCTTCTATCTTCACTACAACGACATCTTCGACCTGCTGGCGGCGGTGGAGCAGGAGCTGTTCGACGAGATATACGCGGCGGTGCACATCCACCCGGTGAGCTCCTTCGAGCAGGAGGGCCTTGCCTTCATCGAGGAGGTCTTCTCCATCCTCTACGACAATCAGGAGATATGCGCCGCCCTGGTGGGCCCCCACGGGGACATGGCCTTTCTGCACCGCATCGAGCGGATGATGGAGGAGAACGTGCTGCAAAAGCTGCGGGAGGATTTTCCCGAGCGGCGCAGCAGCATCGACTACGGCTTTGCCTTCTGCACCACCGGCGCGGTGGGCCTCATCAAGCACTGGCTGGCGGGCGGCTGTGCCGAACCGCCCCGGGAGATGACGCAGCTGACCTATCGCATGATACACAACATGATGACCCATGGCCTTGCCCGCCCTGTGAGCGAGGACTGAACGCACAAAGGGAAAACGCCCCGCGAAGCCGCCAAAGACGGCCCCGCGGGGTGTTTTCCAGAATGGGGGAGAAGAATATCACTCCGCGCGCGCCATTGCCTGGCGGAAGTCGCGGGTGTCGGAGAAGATCTCGTTTTTGTAGGGGTTCTTTTTCTGCTGCACAGCGCGTTTGATGATGATGGCCAGCACGATGACGTTGGCGGCCAGCGCCAGAATGGCGATCACGCCCTGCATGGTGGGGTCGGCGGCGGTGGGTCGCACGGTGGGGTCCATCACGCCGTCGGCGTAGAGCACCGGCAGGGTGCTGAACACGCTGGCGTCCTGGAACAGGGGGAACACCTGGGCGAACATGCACCACAGGGCCAGGGTGTTGGCCCGGTTCTGGATCCAGCCGCCCTTGTTCCACAGCGCGTTGGCAAAGGTGGGGGCCAGCAGCAGGGCCAGGCCGCAGTACCAGGCGTGGGTGGGCAGGTTGTTATAGGTGTACTCGAAGTTCCACAGATCGTAGGCGATGATGTAGAGGATGGTCATGTCCGGCCAGAGCATGTCGTCGTGCTTTTTGGAGGTGTAGATGCCCCACCAGCCGGTCATGCACAGGATGTTCAGGATGCCGGCGATGCCGTTCACCCAGTTCCACCAGCCGCCGTAGAGCCAGACGTTCTCACTGGACAGCCACCACCGCTCGCCGGTGGCGGCCAGGGCCATGGCGCCCCGGATGCCGGACTCAAAGTCGCTGCCCACGGCGATGAGAATGTTGATGGCCACGATGACGAAGGGGAAGGCCTTGAACCAGTGGGTCTTGCCCACGCCCCACTTGTATTTCAGCATCATGAAGCCGATGCACCCGGCGGTGGCGGCGTAGAGCTTGGCGTAGTGGAACCAGCTGTTCATGTGGGTGTAGGTGGGATTGTTCAGCGCCCACTCGGCCCCCATGGCCGCACCCACATAGATGGAGATGAAGTAGACCGTCAGCCCGGCGGGCAGGATGAGAAAGCAGAAGATGCCGCCCTGGGGCGTGCGGCGGGCCACCTCGTTGGCCAGCACCAGCCCCGCGAACACCAGCAGCCAGCCCAGCAGCTGCCAACCGGCGGTCTCGCCGTAGATTTGAAACAACATGATGATTCCTCCTTGTCGATAAACGACATAAATTTACAAATTGTAATTGAAAATGGCCCTCAAAGGGGCGGCTCGTCCGGCACCGCGATGTCCCGGATGAGCATTTCGTTGCCCTGCACAAGGTGGGTCTGCCCGCTGCCGCAGGCGGGGCAGGTGCGCCCGTGCTCCAAAGTGGCGTACACATGGCCGCAGGCTTCACACAAGGTGCGGGCGGGAATGGTCTGGACCCGCAGTTCCGCCCCGTCCAGCATCTCCGAACGGGCAGCGGCCCACTTCCAGCAGTCCTGGAGGTAGTCGCCCACCACGCCTGACACTTCGCCCAGTTCCAGCGTCACGGCCTTCACCCGTTTCACGCCGTTTTCCCGCCCGGCGGCCTCCACCGTTTTGATGATGTGGAATACGATGCCCAGTTCGTGCATGGCGCTCAGCCTTTCTTGCCGAATTTCAGCCGCAGGCCCCGCTTGACCATGTAGGGCAGGATGGCCTTGAACTTGTCCTCGGTGCGCACCATGGTGCTGCACTCGGGCAGGTCGCGGGAGAGGTGGATGGCGTCAAACTCGCACTTGGTGGTGCAGATGCCGCAGCCGATGCACTTGTTCGGGTCCACCACCGACGCGCCGCAGCCAAGGCAGCGGGCGGTCTCGGTCTTCACCTGCTCCTCGGTGAGGGTGCCGTGGGTGTCCCGGAAGGAGAGGCCCGGCGCGGGGGCCGCGGCCTCCTGGCGGGCGGCGCTGTCGTAGCCGGTGAGGAACAGGTTGTCTTTATCCAGCTGGATGAAGTCCCGCCGGTTGCGGCCGATGGTGAGGCTGGTGTCCGGCTGGACGAAGCGGTGGATGGACACCGCGCCCTCCTTGCCGGCGGCGATGGCCTCGATGGCAAAGCCGGGGCCGGTGTACACGTCGCCGCCCACGAACACGTCGGGCTGGGCGGTCTGGTAGGTGAGCGCGTCCGCCGCGGCGCGCCCGCCGCCGGCCAGCTCCACCTTGCTGCCTTCCAGAAGGTTGCCCCAGAGGATGCTCTGGCCGATGCTCAGGATGACCTGCTCGCAGGCCACGGTCATGGTGTCGGCCTCGTTGTAAACGGGAGCGAAGCGGCCCTCGGCGTTCAGCACCGAGAGGCAACGCTTGAACATCACGCCGGTGACCTTGCCGTTCTCGGTGAGAATTTCCTTCGGGCCCCAGCCGCAGTGCAGCTGCACCTGCTCGGCCTGGGCCTCCGCCACTTCCTCCGGGTCGGCGGGCATGGCGTCCTTGGCCTCCAGGCAGAACATGGAAACTTCTTCCGCGCCGCAGCGGCGGGCGCTGCGGGCCGCGTCGATGGCCACGTTGCCGCCGCCGATGACCACGGTGCGCTTTGCCGCCGGGGTGTGCTCGTTCTCCGCCACCGCGTGCAGGAAGTCCACCGCGGTGAACACGCCCTCGGCGTCCTCGCCGGGCACGCCGGCTTTGCGTCCGCCCTGGCAGCCGATGGCGATGTAGAAGGCCTTGTAGCCTTCGGCCCGCAGCTGGTCCAGGGTCACGTCCTTGCCCACTTCCACGCCGCAGCGGATGTCCACGCCCATGGCGCGGATGACCTCGATTTCCGCCTCCACCACGTCTTTTTCCAGCTTGTAGGAGGGGATGCCGTACACCAGCATGCCGCCGGGCCGGGCGTTCTTCTCGAACACGGTGGGCTTGTAGCCCTTTTCCGCCAGGTAGAAGGCGCAGGAAAGGCCCGCGGGGCCCGCGCCGATGATGGCGATTTTTTCATTGAAGCCCTCGCCGGTGCTGGCGGGCACGACGGGCGGGATGTAGCGGGTGGCGGCGTCCAGGTCCTTCTGGGCAATGAACTTCTTCACCGCGTCGATGGCCACGGCGGCGTCCACATTGCCGCGGGTGCAGGCGTCCTCACAGCGGCGGTTGCACACCCGGCCGCAGACGGCGGGGAAGGGGTTCTCCTTCTTGATGAGGGCCAGCGCCTCGGTGTAGCGCCCCTGGGCCGCCATCTTCAGATAGCCCTGCACCGCGATGTGGGCGGGGCAGGCGGTCTTGCAGGGGGCGGTGCCGGTGTCGTGGCAGTTGACGCGGTTTTTGTCCCGGTAGTCCACCGTCCACTTCTCCGGGCCCCAGGGGGTCACGGCGGGGTCCTCCATCCGGGGGTACTCCACCGGGCCGTCCTTGGTGCACAGCTTCTGGCCCAGCTTCACCGCGCCCGCGGGGCAGAACTCCACACAGCGCCCGCAGGCCACGCAGTTCTCGGTGGTCACGTGGGCCACATAGGCCGAGCGGCCCAGGTTGGGGGTGTTGAACATCTGGCTCAGACGCAGCGCGTTGCAGACGTTCACGTTGCAGTTGCAGATGGCGAAGATCTTGTTCTCGCCATCGATGTTGGTGATCTGGTGCACGAAGCCGTTGTCCTCGGCCCGCTTCAGGATGCGCAGCACCTCGTCGTAGTCCACATAGTGGCCCTTTTTGGTCTCCACCAGATAGTCCGCCATGTCGCCCACGCCGATGCACCAGTCCTCCGGGTCGTCGCCGCAGCCCTCGCCCAGCTTTGCCCGGCTCATGCGGCAGCTGCAGGGGCTGGCGGCGTACTTGCCGTCGTACTTTTTCAGCCAGTGGCTGATGTGCTCGATGTCCACCGACTGGTTCTCGGTCCCGATGGCCTTCTCCACCGGGATGACGTGCATGCCGATGCCCGCGCCCCCGGGGGGCACCATGGCGGGGATGTGCTCCAGCGGCAGGAAGGTCATCCGCTCAAAGAAGGCGGTCACCTCCGGGTGCTCCTCAATTTGGTGCTTCTGCATGTTGAAGAACTCGGCGCTGCCCGGCACGAACATAGGCAGAACGTACTGCTTTTCGTGCCGTTCGTTCTCCCAGTTGTATTCCAGCAGGCCGATGTAGCTCATCTGATAGAGCAGCGGTTCCAATTCCTCGGCGCTCTTGCCGGTGGCCTTCACCAGCTGGGGCAGGGTCATGGGCTTGCGGACCTCCATCTTGAGGGCCACGTCCGCCATCTCGTCGGTCACAAGGCCCGCCAGGCCCCAGTATTCCGGGTCGTCGCCGGTCACGCCCTTCAATTTGGCGGGGATGCGGTCGGTGATTTTTCGCCCCAGTTTCAGTATCTTCTCCCGGGGCTGTTCGTCCCGGGGAATCTCAAAGGACAGCTTGCTCTCATCCAGGGGAAAATGGGTCTCACTCATGGCCGTTCTCCTTTTTCGTTTCTTCACCCCGCCAGGCGCGCACTTCCCGGCGCAGCCAGTCGTACCAGGCGTCCATCCCTTCGCCGGTGGCGGCACAGATGGGGATGACCTGGGCCTTGGGGTTGCGCATCTTCACATACTCGGTGCATTTTTCCAGGTCAAAGTTGAAGTAGGGCAGAACATCCATCTTGTTCACCAGCACCACGTCGCACACCTGGAACATCAGGGGGTACTTCAGAGGCTTGTCGTGTCCTTCGGGCACGGACAAAATCATGGCGTTCTTCACCGCGCCGGTGTCGAACTCGGCGGGGCAGACCAGATTGCCCACATTCTCCAGAATGGCCAGTTCCACGTCCCCGGTGCCCAGGCCCTCCAGACCCTGGTGGGTCATGCCCGCGTCCAGGTGGCACATGCCGCCAGTGTGCAGCTGGATGGCCTTTGCACCCGCCGCCGAGATGGTGCGGGCGTCCACGTCCGAGTCGATGTCCGCCTCCATCACGCCGATTTTCATCTCGTCTTTCAGCGCCTCGATGGTGCGGGTCAGGGTGGTGGTCTTGCCCGAGCCGGGGCTGGACATCAGGTTCAGAAGGAACACGCCCTTCTCCTTCAGTTCCGCCCGCAGTTTCGCCGCCTCTTCGTCGTTGGAGGCAAACACGCTCTGGCGAATTTCCAGGATTTTAAAGGATTCCAATTCTCTCACACTCCATGGTCGTATCAGTGGTCGGGCCAGGAATAAATGCCGGCCCCGGCCGAACGTTAAAAGAATAACATTATCTGCTCAAAAAGGTCAATACATGCCGATTTTTTCGGAGTTCTGCGCAAAATTCAGCCTTGGCGTTCAGCCATTTGCATGGTAAAATAAGGGTGTGGTATCTGGTATGACCAATACGAGGAGGAAGACGCGTGGAATTTGAAAAACTCTCGGCCCCCAGTCTGAAGGATTTGTTCGTCAAGCAGATACAGGGGATGATCCTTTCGGGGGAGCTGGCCCAGGGCACGGCGCTGCCCCCCGAGCGGGAACTGGCCCGTCAGATGCAGGTGAGCCGGGCGGTGGTGAACGGCGGCCTGGCGGAGCTGGCGGCGCAAGGCTTCGTGGAGATACGCCCCCGCCAGGGCACCTTTGTGGCGGACTACCGGCGCAACGGAAACCTGAGCACCCTCATCGCAATCATGGAGTACAACGGCGGCACCCTGGGCCGGGAGGAGATACGCTCCATCCTGGAGGTGCGCCGGGCGCTGGAACAGCTGGCGGTGGGGCTGATTTTGCGCAACGCCACCGACGAGGACATCGACCGCCTGGGCGACCTTGTGGCCCACATCGCCGGGGCCCAGACGCCCCAGCAGGCGGCGGAGCGGGCCTTTGAGTTCCAGCACGAGCTGGCCCTCATCAGCGGCAACAGCATCCTGCCCCTGTTCTACTACTCCTTCCGCGCGCCGGTCATCGTGTTGTGGGTGCGCTTTTGCCGCCGTTATGGCATCGAGGCCCTCTGCCGCAACACCGAACTGCTCTATACCCATCTGAAAAACCGGGACGAGCACCAGCTGCGCCGCTGGATCGAGACCTATCTGGGGGAAGCCATCGAGGGTTGCCAGCAAATTTACAACGAGTGACTTTGCAGTTTTGCAATGATTCCGGCGCGGTGCGGTGAATGTGATACAATATTTATAAAGGCGGAAAGGAGGACGTTCCATGGGCTTCAAGGATGTTGTGCGCAAAACGGCCCACTGGCTTTTGCCGGTCGTGGTGGTCGCTTGCAGCCTGCTGGCTCTGGCGGCGGCCTTCTTCGGGCGCACGGCCTCCGCAAAGGATATAACCGTGGAGAACGGCGTTCTGGACATCCGCGGGCTGGATGTCGCCTCCAATATCTACGCAGTGGACGGGCAGTGGGAATTCTACCCCGGCGCTCTGTATGACCCGGCGGACTTCGCGGCAGGGGCCGTGGGCCAGCCCGCCCAGGACGCATCCCCCTCCGACTGGTCCTGCGGCACCCACCGGCTGCGCATCCTGGCCCGGCCCAACCAGTATTACGCCCTTTGCGGCTTCTCGCCGGACTATGCCACCCGCGTCTTTGTGAACGGGGTGCAGGCGGCGGAGTACGGGCGGGTGTCCGAAACGGAGGAAGGCTTTGTGCCCCGGGTGGGCTACATGACCGTTCCGCTCTTCTCCGGCACAGGCGGCGAGATCGAACTCATCGTTCAATATTCCAATTACGTCCACAACGACGGCGGCCACATCCCGCCCTTCGAGCTTTCCACACCGCAGAACATCGAGGAATTCAAGGCGGCGGGCGACCTTGTGTCCCTGGCCCTCAGCGGCGGCCTTCTGCTGCTGGCGGCCTACTTTCTGCTCAGCGCGGCGGTGCGGAATAAACCCAGCTTTCTCTGCCTTGCCCTGTGCTGTGTGCTGACGGCCCTGCGGGATCAGAACTTCTTTGTGGTCCATCTGCTGACACCGGACGCATCCTGGTATCTGGCCTACCGGGCGCTCATCCTCATCGTCATGTTCATGCCGGTCTGCGTTCTGCTGATGTTGAAATGCCAGTATTGGAAGGCCAGCGCCCAGGGCCCCCTTTGGGCCTATCTGGGCATGGCCGGGGCCGCGGGCGTGCTCGTCTGCCTGCTTCCCACCCGGGAGCTGGTCACCATTTCCACCCTGGTGTACTATCTGTCCATTCCCTATCTCGCGTATCTGGCGTTCGGGGTCGCGCGGGTCTATCTGCGACGGAAAAAACTGGAACCGGCGGACGTGCTGGTGCTTCTGGGGTTTGTTTTGCTGCTGACGGGGCTGGCCTACGAGGCGCTCATGACAGGGCGCAGCGCCCAGATCACCCGTTACGGCGCCACCGCCTGCGGCATGCTGGGCTTTGTGTTCCTCAATGCGGCGGCCATGAGCCTGCGGGGCCAGCGGCAGGAGGCGGAGCTGATCGCCAGCCGCAGCCGCAGCGAGATGCTGGAAAAAATGAACCAGTTGAACATGGATTTTTTGCACAAGGTGGCCCACGAGCTGAAAACGCCGCTGACGGTCATCTCCGGCTATGCCCAGCTCACCGGTATGCAGCTGGCGGCGGGCCGCGTCACCGAGGAAGCCCCCGCCAACCTCAAAACCATCCAGCAGGAAGCCCAGCGGCTGGCAAACATGGTGACCCGGCTGATGGAGTACTCCTACGGGCGCAAGAGCGAGCTGAGCTTTGGCCCGGTGAAGGCGGAGGAACTTCTGGAAAGCGTGGGCGCCATCGCCGTGCCCATGTGCGTGAAAAACAACAACACGGTGCAGGTGCTGCCCTGCGGGCCGTGGCAGGTGCACGGCAACTTTGAGATGCTGCTGCAAATTTTCATCAATCTGGTGGTGAACGCCAGCAAGAACACCCAAAACGGCCAGATCACCATCAGCGCCGAGGACGTGGGGCAGAAGAACGTTGTGCTGTTCCGCGTGGCGGACACCGGCTGCGGCATCGACCCGGCGCTTTTGCCCCACATTTTTGAACAGGGCGTCAGCAGCGGCGGCGGCAGCGGCCTGGGGCTGACGATCTGCCGGGAGGCGGTGGAAGCCCATGGCGGCGAGATATGGGTGGAACGCACCGGTCCCGGCGGCACCACGATGGCCTTTACGGTTTTGAAGGAGGCGAAACGGCAATGAACACCATCCTGCTGGTGGAGGACAACCCCCACATCCTGCGCATCAACGCCGAAGTGCTGGGCCTGCGGGGCTATGAGGTGCTGAGGGCGTCCACCGCCGCCGAGGCGCGCGGGCACCTTCAATGGCATCCGGTGGACCTCATCGTGCTGGACATCATGCTGCCCGACGCAAACGGTCTGGATTTGTGCCGAGAGCTGAAAAAACAGTACCATGTGCCCATTCTGTTCCTCACCGCCCTGGGTGAAAACCAGGACGTGGTGGAGGGCCTTCGCGCCGGGGGCGACGATTATCTGTCCAAACCCTATGACCTGGAGGTGTTCGTGGCCCGGGTGGAGGCCCGCCTGCGGGAGAGAAACGACAACCGCCGCCATGTCTCCTACGGATGCCTGCGGCTGGACACGGTTTCTCTGACCGGATTCGTGAACGGGCAGGACATCCAGCTCACCCAAAAGGAATTCACCGTGCTTTTGCTGCTGGCCCAGAACGCCGAGCGCCGGGTGCCCAGCAGCGAGTTGGCGCGGGAGGTGTGGGGCGACGGCGCGGACCAGGAGAACAGCGCCCTGTGGACTCTTGTTTCCCGCCTGCGCAAAAAACTGAGGAGCGAAGAATCCCGGCTGGAGATCGCTTCTCTCCGGGGCGGATACCTGCTTGAGCAATTATAATAGTTTTTTTCAAAGAGAGCCTTGCAGTTTTGTAAGGCTCTCTTTTTTTAACTTTCTGATTGGTAAGATAAAAACGGAGATGTATGCCCCCGCAGGGGGCGGAGGGAGGCCGAAGGATGAAACAGGAAAAACGCAGGATAAAGCCGTGGGCCCGCTGGACTGCAGCCTTTCTGGCGCTGGCCTTCGTGTTCACCTTCGGCGCCCAAAGCTGGATCACCGTGAAGATATCGGCGGAGGAGAGCAACGCCGCAAAGACCTACCTGGCCCAGCAGACCGATTATGTCAACGCCTCCCGGCTGGAGCGGCTGCGCACCAAACTGCAGACCCTCACCCGGCCCGACGGCCTGGAGGATTACTACCGGCTGGCCGAGACCCACATCGCCGCCGAGGAATACGGCGAGGCGCTGGAGTGCGTCCAGCGCTGCCTTGAACTTTACGAGCCGGAATACGGCACAACGCTGCAGGCGGAACTGCTGCTGAAGGAGGGCTGCCTGCTTACCATCCTGAACCGGGCAGACGAAGCGGAAGAAGCCATGGAGCAGGTGGTGCGGCTGGCCCCCGGCCTGGCGGACGCCTATCTGGTGCTGGCCCAGCTCCACGCGGGCAGCGGCGACACCCAGGCTCTGGCCGCCGACCTGGAAAGTTATCTGGAACTGCAGCCCGCCGCGGCAGATATGCGGCTGCTGCTGGCCCAGCTTTATCTGGCCCAGGGCCAGAGCGACGAGGCGCTGCAACACGCCGTCTGGCTGCAGGCCAACGGCGGCGCGCAGAACGCCGACGTGGCGGGGCTGTTCGCCGGCCTTGGGCTGGCCAAGCTGCAAAGGGAGGACACCGCCGGCGCCCTGGAATTTTTTGAGACGGCCCTTGCGCTGGACAGCACCGTTGACTCCCTTTGCTACTACGCCGGGCTGTGCTGCCTGCTGCTGGAACGCTACGATGAAGCGGTGGACTACTACAGCCGCTCCATCCAGCAGCAAAGCACGTTGCAGATGAGCCATTACGGGCGGGGCGCGGCGGAACTGATGCGCGATGAGCCGGACATGGAGCAGGCCGCCGAGGACCTTGCCTTTGCCGCCGGATATGACGGGGCGGACGCCGACCCGGTCATCAGCGCGCAGGCCGAAGACCTGCTGAACACCATCACGGAATAAACGGGAAAACCGAACAGGGAAGAACGCGGCGCGGTGCGCGCCGGGGCCGAAGGAGGCGTTTCCATGAGAGACTCTTTGAAAGCGAAAAACGCGAAGAAGGGAGCACAGCGCATTCTTGCGCTGCTGGCTGTGTTGGTGGCAGCTTTGTTCCTGACCGTCAGCGTTCATGCCGAAGACGCCGCTGCCCAGCCGGGCGGCGGCCTTGCCGCGCCTGTGACGCAGAGCACGGAACCCACCGGCACCGAGCCTGCGGATGCGCCCCCGGCTGCGCCGACAGGTACAGAACCCACGGACGGCACGGAACCTACCGACGGCACGGAACCCACGGACGGCACGGAACCCACCGGCGGCACCGAGCCCACGGACGGCACGGAACCTACCGGCGGCACCGAGCCCACGGGCGGCACCGAGCCTACCGGCGGCACCGAGCCTACCGGTGGCACTGAACCTACCGGCGGCACCGAGCCCACCGGCGGCACCGAGCCCACGGGCGGCACGGACCCCACCGGCGGCACGGAACCCACGGACGGCACCGGGCCCACCGATGGCACGGGACCCGACGGCGGGGAGGGGCTGGAAGACGCGGGCGGTTCCGTGGTGGACCCGAACGCGCCGGAAGACACCGCGCCCCCCACCGACGGCAGCGTTCTGGAAGACAACGGCGGCTCTGAAGTGGAAGAGGACTTCATGGTGCCGGAGGGCAGCGCCACTTTGTCGGTGAACGGCAAAACGCTGGATTCCGAAGCCTTCAAAAACGACACCTCCAACAGCGCCATCGTCAACGCCCTGAACGGCGCGGTGGATTACCTCAAAACCAACCTGCCCGAACTGGAAGGGCAAAAGGTCAACATCGAGATCGTGGTCACCGCCGGCACCTACGAGGGCGACGTGGACCTCTCCGCAAACAGCCAGCTCTACAGCGCTCTGCTGGACGCCATCGGCTACCACCTCACCGGCGGCGACGCACCCGACCCCAGCGACCCGGCGGACAACGACAATTCCGTCAGTTCGGTCATCTTCACCGAGAATGACCGGGTCTACCCCTACGCCACCATCTCCATCGTTTCCGAGCAGTATAAGAACGGCCAGCCGTCGGACGGCAGCGCCAACATGCAGGGCAACTTCATGTCGGATGGCTTCGACGTGCTGCTGGCCGGGCTGTATTTCTCCTCCAAAGAGCAGGTACAGATCAAAAACGCCCTGGAGTTTACATACGAGGGCACCGAACTGGATGACAATGTGGTCATCCACACCGAGAACGTGGCCGTGGTCAATGTGAGCAGCGGCGGCGGCGATGACCGCATCGACCTGCAGGTGACTCAGGCGCCCAGCGCCACGGTGGGCATCGGAAATTCCGACCCGCTGGCCATCTTCGACGCGGTGAAGGACATCTACAACGCCTCCCAGTCCTCCTCCACCGGCGAGGTCGTGCAGGACACCGCCAACAAGTTCGCCCTTGCCATCAAGGAGCGGGTGGAAGAGCTCATCGCGGACATTGAAAATCGCACCATGACCAAGGTGAACGTGAACACCGGCGACGGCGCCGACGACCTGGTGGTCCGTCTGGTGAACTCCACCAACGTCTACGCCGGCAGCGGCATCGACCCCCGCACCGGCAAGTTCATGGCCCTTTATAACTTCGACATCGACCTGGGCGGCACCGACCTCACGGTGGACCTGGGCGCCGGGGCCGACACCATGACCGTCACCGGCGGCCTGACCATGGTTAATGGCCGCAACCTTTATCAGGAGTTCTCTCAGCTTATCTCCAAATACGGGCTGCAAGAGGACCAGCTGCAGTACCGCAGCAAGTACGTCATTTCCGGCGGCGACGGCGACGACGTCATCACGCTGGACACCACCAGCGCCTTCCACGACGTGTTCGGCCTGGACGTGACCATCAACGAGGAAGCGGACGGCGGCTATGACCGGCTGCACCTCACCGGCAACCTCGCCGCAAAGTACGTCTATAACGGCGAGGACATCCTGGGCGACGTGCCCTTTGAAGAGCGCATCTACAAGACCGAGGACGGCCTGCATCTGAACGCCCAGAGCGTTATCTGGCTGCTGCCCGATCTGTCCATCGACATCGTGGAGGAACTTCTGAACACAGTGGCCCTGCGCCAGAGTATGGACATCCACTTCGGCGACGGCCTGGACGCTGTGACAGACCGGCTGGAAAACAAGCGCACCATCGACCTGGGCAATGTGCCCACCGCCGAATTCACCCCGCAGGACTTAACCGATTATGTGGTGTGCCGCGCGCTGGACCCCACCGTGGACGTTACGGTGAACCTGGTCGCCGCCGTGCGGGGCATGGCGACGTACCTGTCCAACCTGCTGGTGGAAGCCTCCGGCAAAATCACCGTTGAAAAGCTGCTGGCGGACGGCCTCACCGTCATCCTCCAGGCGCCCGAAGTGGAGATTTTGGGGCCGGTGTCCGGCGAGCACATCCTCATCCTGGCCGAGGCCGAGGACCCGGACGTTCTGGCCGAGGACGCGCTGACCGTCACCGTGGCGGAAGACGAACTCAGCGGGACCAGCATGGAATACGGCGTGGGCCTGTACGAGGCTTCCCCCACCGTTCGCATCGTGGTGGCTGATGGCGCGTCCCTCAACGCCGCCGGCGTGGTGGACCTCATCGCCTCCATCCGTCAGACCTCCGGCATGGTGGACGTGATGGCGGGCGTGGCCTCCAACTTCCCCAATTTCGTCATCGTCAAGCAGCCCACCGCCGAGATCTTGCTCCACGGCAGCATCACCGCCGCCGGCGGCCCCATCCACGCCCTGGCGGCCACCCTGGTGGACTTTGACTGCGCCGAGCTGCTCAGCTACATCCCTCTGTCCTTCGCCTGGGGCCAGGCCCGCACCACCCTTCTGGTGGACGGCGGCGCCCGGCTTATCAGCGGCGCGGGCACCGCCCTGCGCACCGACAGCGAGGTGTACATCAGCGCGGTGGATAAGGGCAGCTTCCCCAAGGCGCTGCTCTCCCTTTCCAGCGCGGTGGCCATCGCCGAGACCGAGACCATCGTCACCGACGCGGCGTCCATCACCGCCGGCGGCGACGTGCTGCTGGACGCCCGCAGCCGCATGGAGACCGAGGCCTCCAGCATCGCCGGCCCCACCGACGTCGCCCGCATGAAACCCAAGAGCGGCGTGTTCGTGGCGGTGAGCATCGCTTTGGGCCGCACCGGCGTGTATGTGGGCAACTATGGCGAAGTGACAGACAGCACTGCCTCGGTGGTCAGCACCGGCGGCACCGTTCGCGCCGAGGCCGACAGCCTCATCCGCAACCGCACCTACGCCATCTCCTCGCCCATCAGCGTGTATGTGGACGAGTACGGCAACCCCACCTTTACCCAGCAGCCCACCCAGAAGCAGTCGCTGCGCTCCATGGTCAGCCTCACCGAGTCGGTGCTGGGCATGCGCACCGGTACCTCCGGCACCCCCGCCTGGGCGCTGAGCAAGATCACCGGCAGCAACACCCTGGGCAGCCTGTTCAACAAGGGCGTGGCCGAGACCGACCCGGACCAGGACGTGGCCCGCACCCAGGCCATGGGCGCGTTGGCGCTGGCCGTCATCGACAACGACACCCTGGCCCTCATCGACACCGCCGGCGTGGTGAGCGCCGCGAACGGCGTGCAGCTGCATGCCTATGGCGAGACCACCTCCCAGACCCGGGCGGACGGCTCTCTCTACAATAACTCCACCATCGCCGTCATCCCCGGCTTCGGCAAGGTGCAGATCACCAAGGACCCCACCAACACCGCCGCGGGCATCGCCGTGAACGTTACCTCCTTCACCCACAACGCCGCTGCCCGGATCGAGCAGGGCGTCATCACCGCGGGCAAGGCCCTGGCCGTGACCGTGGAGAACCGCCGGGTGGATTCCTCCGCCATCGCCAAGTCCGGCCACATCCCGCCGGCTGAGACCGCCATGCTGGGCGGCGCGATCACCGTGCACGTGATCACCCTGAATTCCAAAGCCGAGCTCGCGCCCACTGCCGAATACCGGCTGGGCGAGGGCGCCGACCTGACCGTGGTCTCCCGCGTGGCCGACAGCCGCCTGGAGACTGTGGCGGACGCCAGCGGCAAGCGGGCCCGCCGCTCTCTGGGTATGCTGCCCCTGGAAGACGAAAAATCTTACAGCCGCTCCAGCGTTGGCGTTGGGGCCGGCATCGCCGTGGCCGTCACCGGCATCGACGTCATCGCCTCCGTCCCCGACGGGGTGGTGTTCCTGGCGCTGGACGGCACCAAGCCCGCCGACGCGGCCTTGGGCAACGTGACCGTTGATTCCTATTATATGGGCAGCGAGCGGGTGTTCGCGGCGGCAGGCTCCGCCGGCGGCACCTCCGTCACCCCCGTGTCCGCCACCAGCGTTTCCGGCGTGTACGTCCTCTCCGAGCTGGGCGAAGCCGCCGGCCAGGGCGTGGACGCCGCGGGCGACGTGGCCCTCACGGCCCAGAACCGCATGATCCGCTTCCTCACCGCGGACGCCGCCAGCGCGGGCACCAATGTGGGCCTGGGCGCGGCTGTGGCCGTGGGCGTGTTCAACGACAGCGCCGAGAGCCTGCTCAAACGGCGGGCCAAGGCGGGCAAGAACATCTCCGTGGCCGCCCAGTCGGTGAGCCGCGTCACCCAGACCGTCAAGGCCTCCGTGAAGGGCGCCCCGGCGGCGGGCGGCAGCACCGGGCAGGACGCCGGCAGCGCCGGCGCGTCGGGCACCGAGGGCCTGGTGGGCGGCACCATCACCCCCAGCGGCAGCACCTCCTCTTCCGACGGCTCACACCTAAGCCAGGCGGACCAGACCGCCGACCAGAAACTGAACAACGGCAAGGCCCTGGCGGGCCGCGTCAACACCAAAAACGTGAACACTGCCTCGGTGGAAAAGGCAGCTGCCAGCCGCAGCCCCTTTGAGACCATGGAGGGCAGCATCCAGGTGGCGGCGGCCATCGCCGTGAACCTGCAGACCAACATCTCCCGCGCCCTCATCGCCGATGTGGACGCGTCCGCCGGCGCGGATATCACCGTCATCTCCCGCAACGACACCGACGCCAAGATCACCTCCAACGCCGGCACCACCAACAGCTATGTGGGCGTGGGCGCGGCGGTGGCCGTGAACATGGTGGACCACCAGAACATCGCCCAGGTGGGCAAGGGCAAACTGACCGCCGGCGGCAACATCACCGTGGCTGCTGAAATTTACGAGAAGGCCCAGGCCGATCTGCTGGACAAAGCCTACGACCTGCTGGTGGACTACATGCTCCAGACCGGTCATCTGGAGGAGCTGCTGGGCGCGGTGGGCGACAACGCCCTCACCACCAGCACTGAGTACATCTTCCTGACCCTGAAGGATAAAGAGGACCTCACCGACGAGGAGAAGCAGACCCTGGCCAAGGCCATCGAAGAGATGATCGCCATCGCCCTGTGGCAGCAGGACCTGAAGGAAGAAGAATGGGTCAAGGTGGGCGACGTGGTGGTGGACGGCGCGGGCCAGCGCACCCTCACCGAACTTCTGGAAGAACTCATTTTCGCCGCCTACCAGGCGGACAATAACACCCCGTTGACCATGGACCACGTCTATGGTCTGGAACAGTATGTCATCGCGCAGGTCATTGCAAGCTACACCGGCGCGGAGAATCCCTATGCGGAATACGGCGCGCAGTGGGGCTACGAGGCCCTCACCGCGGAACTGGTAAGTGAATTGCAGACCATGATGGCCTACGCCGCCGAAAAGCGGGTGCTGGGCTATGAACTCATGTCCATTCTGCTCCAGCTGGCCCAGGGCGGCAGCCCCGCCCTCACCGAGGAGCAGAAGCAGGCCGTGGATGAACTGCTGGGTGTTACCGGAGCCACCGAAGAGGAAAAGCAGGCCCAGCGCATCCAGGCGGCCAAGGAGTATCAGTCCGTTCTGACCGAACAGATCAAGGCCAGCCTCACCGGCGACACCAACACCGCTGGCCAGAACGCCAAACTTTATTCCGACGCGCTGACGGCCTACATCGAGGACGTCTTTGCCGTGATGGGCGAAGAGAGCAACTGGATGCCCTACCTGGGCGACGGCAACCGCCTGCAGGTGCCGGTGCTGGATAAGATCAGTGCTGAAATGACCCAGCTGGGCTTTGCGGTGAACGACCTCTACGAGGCCTTTGCCGCCCTTCTCACCACCAAATTCGCCACCGGCAGCGAGCTGGACGGCGTGGGCCACACCATCTCCACCCAGGCCGTTTCCGGCGTGGGCGCCGCCGGCGTGGGCGTGGCGGGTTCCGCCGCCATCACCATCATCAACGCCGTGTCCAGCGCCACCATCGCCGGGCGAAACGCCGCTGCCTCCGAGCCGGACATCACCGCCGGCGGCGACATCCGCGTGGAAGCCAACGAGGCACAGAAGGTCTACACCACCGCCTCCGCCAGCGCCGACAAGTCGCTGGGCATGGCCGCCAAGGCAGCCACCGCCCGCAAGCCCGGCAGCTCGGTGGGCGTGGGCGCCTCCTTCGCCACCAACCTCATCGACGCCGTGGTCACCGCCATGATCGGCACCGAGACCACCGCCGGCGACGCCGTCACCACCCTGGGCAACCGGGTCATCCGCGCGGCATCCCTGACCATTCTGGCCAACTTCCGCGACGATGTGGACACCGTCTCCGTGGCGGGCAGCGACCCCATTGCCCGGCGGGACAAAGCCTTTGAGTACATTCCCACCCTGGGCTCCGCCACCAACAAGCAGCTGGCCCAGGCCGCCGCCAGCGGCACCAACACCAAGGGCATCTCCTTTGACGCGGGCGTGGCCGTGGCGGTGGTGAACAACATCGTCAAGGCGGCCCTGCTCTCCGGCGGCAGCCTGACCACCACAAATTCCGTGGATACCCTCGAGACCGCCATCGTCACCGGCCAGAACGCCCAGGGCGAGGACATCTTCGCCATGGCCAACGTGCTGGTGCAGGCCCTTTACGGCGGCGACAGCTACACCGGCGTGTCCGCCTTCGCGGCGGGAAGCCGGGCCGCCGTGGGCGCGGCGGTGGGCGTGAGCCTGGTGGACAGCGACATCACTGCCTCGCTGGAAGCGGACACCGCCGCTGCCGGCAGCGTGCGGGTGCACAGCGCCACCGACGTCACCGACGAGAGCTACGCCATGGCCACCTCCATCGGCGCGGACCTGGACCGCCTGCTGGAGAAGTTCCGCGAGGGGCTGAACTACATCAGCCCCGGCGCCGCCGAGACCAGCACCATCCGCAACAAGATCGTGACGGCCACCAACAAGATGGGCGCGGTGAAGCTGCAGGAAAAGGCGAACCAGGTCAGCGGCAGCATCGGCGGCAAGCTGGACGCGGTGCCCTATTCCTCCAATCTGCTCAAGGCCTTCGGGCTGGACCTGACCAAGGCCACCTCCAAGACCAGTGGTCTGGACGCTTCCGTGTCCGGTTCCGGCGCGCAGGTGGCGGGCGTGCAGCCCCAGACCTCCAGCCTCAACGTGGCGGCGGCCATCGCCCTGGCCTTCACCGAGCACCACACCCTGGCACGCATCCTGGGCAATGTCACCTCTCAGACGGGCGACGTGCAGGCCAAGGCCGAAAACGTGGTCAACTTCCGCAACCGGGCCACCGGCACCACCGTGACCACCGCGCCCGCAGGGGCCAACACCGTGGCGGCAGCCGTGGCCGTGACCCTCAATGAGAACACCGCCGAGGCCAATGTGGCAAGCGGCGTGACCCTGAACGCGGCAAAGGAAGTTTCCGTCACCGCCGACACCACCCAGAACCTCACCGGCAACTACCCCGGCTACATGAGCGCCCAGGCCGTGGCGGCCTCCATCGCCACCGGCATGCAGGGCACGCTGGGCGTGGCCGGCGCGGTGGCCGTGCTCACCGACAAAGCCGACACCCTGGCCCTGGTGGGCGACAACGTGACCATCAACGCCGGGGGCGACGTGCGCGTCGCCGCCAAGGACCTGAGCAAGCTGGCCATCCGCGCCCTGGGCGCCAACATCGGCGCGCAGACGGTGGGCGTTGGCGCGGCCTTTGCCATGCTGCATTCTTTCAGCAACATCCACGCTCAAATGGGTGATAACCTCACCGCCCAGGCAAACAGCCTCACCGTCACCGCAGACCGGCCCCTGGTGGACGAGAGCATGTACCAGTTCCCCTTTGACTGGAGCGACCTGCTCACCGTTGCCAACCAGGACGCCACCGTGGGCGAGACCGACAAGGGCCTCATGCACATCACCCTGCCCGACGACCTGGACCACATCCGCCAGATCAAGGTGGAGTGCACCCTCGGCACCGACGACCTGCTGGACGTGCTGGATATGATCAACTATCTGGCCACCGTGAACTACTATGTGGAGGCCATTTCCGGCAGCCTGCACCACGGCGCGGCGGGCGCCGCCAACGTGGCGGGCACCGTGGCCCAGCTGCTGGCCGAGAACAGCGTGCTGGCCTCCATCGGCGACAACGCCGCCCTCACCCTGGGCGGAGACCTCACCGTGCGGGCGGATTCCTCCGCTGAAAGCCGGGTCATCGCCGGCTCCGCCAGCCTGGGCACCGCCAAGGCGGGCGTGGGGGCCGTGGTGTCCCTGGCGCAGATGAACGACAAGGCCGAGGCCAAGGTGGGCAGCGGCCAGGTGGCCCGCACCATCAACGCGGCGGGCGACGTGACCGTTGCCGCCTTTGCCAAAAACATCCTGTGGGACGTGGCCACCGCCGACGCGGTCACCGGTTCCGCCCTGCTCACTTTGGGCGGCGGGTTCAATCTGGTGGAGAGCAGCGCCGCGGCGCTGGCCTCGGTGGGTGACGGCGTCACCGTCAACGCCGCCGGCAGCTTTGCCGTGGACGCCGACAACGATTTCGAACTGGCCCTCATCGCCGCCAACATGGGCCTTGCCGCCGGCAGCGCCAACGTGGCGGCGGGCGGCACCGTGGCCTGGACCGACATCCACAACGAGACCGGCGCCCGGGTGGGCGACAACACCGTGGTCAAGGCTGATTCCGTGGCCCTCACCGCCGACAGCGCGGACCGGGTGATGGAGATTTTGGCCTCCGCCTCCGGCGCGCCCTCCGGCACCGCGAACGCGGCGGCCACCCTGGCGTATTTTGCCACCTCCTCCGAGACCATGGCCCTGGCGGGCAGCGGCGCTTATCTGGAAGCCCTTTCCGGCGACGTGCTGCTCCACGCCTTCAACGAAAGCGACCTGCTGGCGGCTCTCGTGAGCCTCTCCGCCACCGGCAGCAGCACTGCCGCGGCGGGCGCCACCGTGCTGGTGCAGCAGTTTGGCCAGAAAGCCCACGCCGGTGCGGGCGTCAGTGAAAACGGCGCCGTCACCGGCCAGAGCGCCACCCTCATCGCCCGCAAGGGCAAGGTGCTGGTGGAATCCAAGGCCAATAACCGCTCGCTGGCCGCGGGCGCGGCCCTGGCCCCCTCCGGCAGCACCACCCTGGACCTGGCGGGCACCTATGTCCACAACGAGTTCGCCAGCGAGGCGGTCTCCCGCCTGGGCGACAACACCAAGGCGGAAGCCTGGGACAGCATCGGCATCCTGGCCGACGCCGACAACCTGGTGGTCAGCGGCGCGGGCGCGGTGTCCGGCTCCGGCAGCACCACCGCGGCCCTGGGCGGCAGCGCCACCACCGTCATCTTCAAGAACGTGGTGCAGGCCCTGGCGGGCGAACACTGCGACCTCACCGCTTACGCCCTGAACACCGGCTCCGATGCGGGCATCCAGACGGCCAACCGTCAAGACCGGCGGCGGGGCGTGGTGGTCCATGCCCATTCCGCGGAAGAGATTTATATGGCGGCGGTGGCCGGTTCGGTGACCGGCTCTTCCACCGCGAACCTGGTGGGCGTGGCCGACACCCTGCTGGTGCAGAACATCGTGAACGCCCATGTGGGCAACAACAGCCGGGTCAGCGCGGGCCTCAACAGCGCCGAAAAGAAGGACGCGGACGGCGACGGTCAGTCCGACGACTCTCACGGAGAAGGCGAGATACTCGTTGAAGCAAAGGACGACACCTTTGTTGTGAACTTCGGCGGAGCCATTTCCGCCTCGGGCAGCGCCACCGCGTCCCTGGGCGGCACCGTGGTCACCATCCTCTTTGAAAAGCAGGTCTCCGCCATTCTGGACGGCGGCGACAGCGAAGTGCACGCCGAAAAGTCCATCACTGTGGACGCCGACAGCATTGATGAGATGTTCCTGCTGGCCGCCACCTTCGGCGTGACCGGCGGCACCGTGGCCGCCGGCGGGGCGGGCAACATCCTGCTGTTTGAAAACGCCGTCAAGGCCCATCTGGGCGGCTGGATCACCAGCGGCGGCAATGTGAACGTCACCGCCGACACCCTCATCGACCTTTACAACGTGGCTCTCAGCGTGGCCGGGGCCTCCACCGCGGGCGTTTCCGGCGCGGCGGTGGTCACCAGCTTCAAGGGCCTCACCGAGGCCGTGCTGCTGGCGGGTTCCAGCGTGGACACCACCGGCAAGCTGAGCATCCTGGCGAATTCCAAAGAGTTCATCACCGCCGACGGCGCGGGCATCTCCGGCGGCGGCACCGCGGGCGTTTCCGGCACTGTGGACGTCATCCTCAGTGAGAACACCGTGCTGGCCATCGTGCAGGACAACGCCGACGGCACAAAGCCCGTCATCAAGGCGATGGCCATCACCCTGGACGCGCTGGACGACTACCAGCTCATCGGCGTGGCGGCATCCGCGGCCTTTGGCGGCACCGCCGGCGCGGGCGTCACCGCCATCGTCACCCTGGCCGACAACCAGGTGGCCGCCGGCATCGGCGAAAACTACGCGGTGCAGACTCTCACCGGCGACGTGCTGGTGAACGCCCTCAGCAAGCGCGATATCCGCACCTACGCGGGAAGCGTGGGCGCGGGCGCCACCGCAGGCATCGGCGCGGTCATCATGGCGCTGGTGGTGGGCGGCAAGCTGGACGACGACACCGCCAAGGCTCTGGCCGAGCACTTCCACCCCGCTGACCTGCTGGCCGGCATGGAGGCCAAGGCCCCCGCCGGGGCGAAGGGTGTCTACGACGGGCACGACGCCGCCTGGCTGAGCGAAGCCCTGGCAGGCAGCGGCAACCGCTACAGCGACGTGCCGGTGGACGACGAGTACAACGGCGCGGACCAGTATGTGAGCGAAGATTTCAACAAGGATTACACGGTGACCCAGAACGCCGACGGCACCGTGACCGCCGGCGAGCCCGGCGCGGACCTGACCGTCGACCCGGTGGGCAGCGGCAGTTCCGACGCGGACGAAGCCTACAAGATCTACGAGGGCTTCAAGAACGTGGCCAGTGCCGCCTTCACCCGTGCCTTCATCGGTGCAGGCACCACCGTGACCAGCGCGGGTGGCATCACCGTCCGCGCCACCGACCAGCTGAACGCCAGCCTCGGCACCGTGGCCTTCGGGGCCTCCGGCGCGGTGGGCGTGGGCGTGGGCATGGCCGTGGCCATCCTCAACGGCACCGTGGAGGCCTGGGCAGGGGAGGGCTCCGTCCTCTCCGCCAAGGGCGACGTCACCATCGAAGCCGTTGCCGAAAGCCCGCTGCTGGCCGGCGGCGACCTCTCCGGAGACGACCGGGAAAACATCGACTTTTTGAACAGCCAGAGCGAAGAATTCAATGTGTCCGACCTGACCATCCATGCCGTTTCTGTGAGCGGCGGGGCGGCGGGCACCGCCGGCGTGGGCGTGGCCCTGGCCGTGGTGCATCTGGGCAGCAGTGTCAGCGCCCGGCTGCTGGGCAGCGTGGAAGAGGCGAATGCCCTTGCCATCCGCGCCGTTAATGATTATCAGCACATCGTGGCCGCGACCCTGGGCCTGGGCGGCGGCATGGCGGGCGTTTCCGCCAGCGTGGCCGTCACTGTGTTTGACGGAAATACCCGGGCCTCCGTGGAGGGCGCGGGCTCTCTGCGGGACGTGGCGGACATCCGGGTCGAGACCCAGGTGAACAACACCGCCGCAAGCGCCGCGGCGGGCATCGCCGCCGGCATGGGCGCGGTGAACGCGGGCGCGGCAGTGGCCATCAACAAGAGCCTGGTGGAGACCTTCATCGCCCAGGGCGTGTCCATCGGCGGCAGCGTCCGCACACCGGACATCACCCTGAACGCGCTGGTGAACAACGACGCCAAGGCCTTCACCCTCGGCGTGGCCGGCGGCGCTGTGGCCGTGGGCGCGGCGGTGGCTCTGGCCAAAACCGCCCCCACCGTGCGCACCTACATCGGCGCGGCCCCGGACGCTGACCAGTTCGTGACCCCCGGCACAATCAACGCGGGCAGCATCGCCATTCAGAACGACGTAAGCACCACCGCCGAAAGCTACGCCGCCAATGTCACCGGCGGCGCGGTGGGCGTCACTGCGCAGGTGCTGCTGGTGTTCAACACCACAAACCTGCTCGCGGGCCTTGACCGGGTCAACGTGAACGCCGGCAGCGTGACCGTCGACAGCGCATTCCACGCCAGCGGCAGGGCCTATGTGGCCAGCCTCACCGGCGGCGCGGTGGCGGTGGGCATGGTGGTCAGCACCGTGCTGCTGCAGGCCGAGAACATCGCCCAGGTGGACGTGACCGGCGTGGAGATGAACTTCGCGGACCTGAGCGTCACCACCGGGCGGCAGAACGATCCGAACACCTCCAGCGCCGAGGCGCTGGCTCTTGCCGCCGAAGCGGGCGCTGTGGCCGTGGGCCTCAACGCCGCCGTGGCGGACAACAACACCAAAAACATCGCCCGCATTCTGGGCGGCAAAGAGGCGGGCAGCCATCTGCTGAACGTCACCGGCGCGCTGGCCATCGGCTCCTTCGGCCAGGCCACCGCCAACGCCCAGGTCTGGGGTGTGAATGCCGGCGCCATCAGTGTGCTGGGTTCTGCCGCCGTGGCGCTGCTGCGGGCCGAGCAGCAGGCGAATGTGGACGGCGGCAACATCACCGCCGGCAGCCTGACTGCCCGCAGCGGGCTGAACGAAGGCCTCGACCACATGAAGTATGTGGACCTTGACAAACTGCCCGGCGGCAACATCGTGGCAGCTCCCGCCGAGGATGTGGACGCCAGCGAGGAGAACGCAGCCGTCTTTGCCGGCCTCATCACCGGCAGCGGCGGGGCCGTCTCTGCCGTGGTCAATGTGGCCGCCGCCTATGGCCGGGCCCTCACCCAGGCCGTGGTCGCACCCTTCAGCCTGACCCTTTCCGGCAAGGCGGACGTGTTCGCCGGCGGCACCGCCAACGTGCTGGCCCAGAGCTTCAACCAGAGCGCCGGGGCCATCACCGCCGCGGTCATCGTGAACACGGCCTATTCCCAGAGCGAATTTGCTGCCATCCTGGACATCCCGGCGGGCAGCAGCGTAACGGCGGACAGCGTGTCCGTTGCCACCGACTACACCGCCAGCGCCGTGGCGGCTCTGGCTCCCAGCGCCGGCGGCGCAGATCTGAGCGGCGCGGCGCTGCAGGTGAACGTGGGCGTGGCCAACGCCGACAGCCGCGGCACAGCCGCCGTCACCGGTGCGGGCCTGCTTAGCGCGGGCGCCCTTTCCGTCACCGGCCAGGGCGTCGCCACCTCCCGCGCCTACAGCGTGACCCCCGTGGCCAGCCTCACCGCCGTCAAGATCGCCGCCAACGTGCTGGTGGCCCTGCTGGACGCCGAGAACCTGGCCTACATCCAGGGCGTGGAAGTGGAGAACGCGGCCATCACCGTGAATGCGCGGCTGAACGCCGCCGACGGCCAGGGCGCCAGCGCCCTGCTGGCCAACAACATCAAGGGCAGCGGCGTGAGCGTGAGCCTCGCCTCCGCCCGCAGCAACACGGCAGTGGCGCTGAACCGCAGTGTCAACAAGGCTTTCATGGATTCCGTGAAGGTCACCGCCGGCGCGGCCCTTTCGGTCATCGCCACCGCAAACAGCCTGACCAGCGCCAGCGCGGCGGACCCGGGCACCAGCGTGGAGCTGCTCTCTTTGGGCGTGAACGTGATCATCGCCCGGGCGGACGGCACCTTTGCCGCCTACATCAATATGGCGGAAGACAGACCCGTCTCCGCAGCCTCTGTCACCGTCACCAACATCTACAACGCCCGGGCCGAGGCGGTGTCCCGCCAGCCCAATCAGGGCGTGGGCCTGCTGGACGCGGGCACCAACGTGGCCTATGCCAACGCGGGCGCCGTGGCCGAAGCGGCCATCAAGGGCAGCGCGGGCAGCGTGACCACCGGCGGCGCGGTGAGCATCCTTCTCACCGGCAAAGCCGTGGCCGACGCCCGCATCGCCGGCACCAAGGTGAACGTGCAGGGCGCGAAACTGGCCGTGAACGTGGTAAACGCCATTGTCAGCGCCTGCCAGCAGGCCTACATCGGCCAGCCGGAAGGCGGCGCAGCCAGCGCGGTGAACGTGACCGCCATGGGCGGCATCAGCATCAAGGCCAGCCTGAACGATGCCGCCGAGACCGGCGCGAAGGCCATTGTGGGCAGCAACGGCTCCGACCGCTCGGTGGCCGTGTCCATCATCGGCGGCAAGGCCTCCGAGGCCAATGCCAGAATGGAAGGCGCGTCCAGCGCCCACATCCGCACCACCGGCAGCATCGTCACCGCCGGGCAGCTGGCGCTGCTCAACGCGGCCCGCAGCTGGGCCAAGGCGGACATCGACGACGCCAGCGTGGACGTGACCCTGGTCAATGCCACCCTGCTGCTCACCGAGGCCGTGGCCGGCGGCAGCTTCAAGGCCCTGGCCCAGACCGGCGCTTTGAGTGCAGGCAGCGTGGATATCCAGAACGTCTATTATGCCGAGTCCCATTCCGCCACCGGCCCCGCCGGCGGCGTGGGGGTCAATCTGGTCAACACCGACGCCAACCGCGCCGACGCCGAGACCAGCGCCACTGCCGACGCCTCTCTGAAGGTGACCGGCAGCGCCAGCGTGACCAATTCCGTGAACATCAAAAACCTTGGCTACCTGCTGGCCGAGGCCCTGGGCCGCACCCGCAAGGTGAACGTTTCCGGCGTGAGCATCGCCGTCACCGTGGTGGACGCGGTGCTGAAGGGCGAGCAGACCGCCGGCACTCAGTTCGACGGCGAGGCCGTCATCGGCGGGCAGCTGAATGTGAACTCCGAGATCGTGCGCTCCGGCGGCTACGGCATCGCCACCGCCCAGGCGGGCGGCTCCGGCGGTGCGGATGTGAGCCTGGTGGGCGCGGGCGTCAATGACGTCAACGCCCAAAGCGCCACCACCAACACCGCCTCCCTCACCGGCGCGGGCGCCCTGAACGCGGGCAGCGTCAGCGTGCGGGCCAAGAGCCTCACCGAGGCCGAGGCTGCCGCCAAGTCCGACGTCAGCGTGGGGCTGGTGCTGCTGGGCAGCCTGAACGCCTCCTCCTCCACCCACGACAAGGTGGATGTGCTGGTGGAAGGCATCACCGTCAAAACCTCCGGGGCCTTCACCGCCGAGGCGGTGGGCAACACCGTGTCCGAGGCTGTGGCCGCCAGCGAGGGCGGCGGCGGCCTGGTGACCGCCGGCGTGAACACCGCCACCGCGAAGGTGGGCGGCTCCGGCGCAGCGCCCCAGACCGTGCGCGTCACCGTGAAACGCAGCTTCATCGAAGCCGCCCGGGACGTGACCCTGCGGGCCTACAACACCGGCGACGCCCGGGCCAACATCGAAAAGGGCCTGAACATCGCCGCCGGCAGCCTGACCGTGAGCGTGCTGCCCACCAACGCCTGGTACGACACCGGCGTGGACGTGCTGGAGGGCGCTGTGGTGCGCTCCACCGGCGGCAGCGTGAGCGTGCTCAGCGAGGACGCCCCCAAGGGCCGCAGCGAGGCCCGGGGCACCACCATCGGCATCGGCGTGAACGCCAGCGTCACCTACGGCGAAAACACCGCCGACACCACCAACACTATCACCGTAAACGGCACCCTGGACGCCGGCGAGGCCCTCACCGTGGAGGCTGTCTCCGCGGCCCAGCTGAATGCCGCCACCTACGCCGACGGCGGCGGGTTTTTCAGCGGCACCACCCTGTGGTCCAAGAACACCCTGAACCGCGCGGTGTCCATCCTCATCGGGGACAACAGCACCCTGCTGGCCAACTACGGCGACCTGGTGGTCAGCGCGGCGGGCGGCGCGCGGGACAGCATCAACACCCGCTCCGAGGTGTCCTCCGGCGGCGTGGTCGCCCTGGGCACCGCAACCGCCCTGGTGAACATCGACAGCGATGTGAAGGTCCAGATCGGCAAGAACGCCCTCATCCGGGCCCGCTTCAGCACCGTGAACATCTTCGCCGACGCCTCCCAGGCGGGCGTGGAGACCAACGTCAGCGCGGACGCCTCCGGCCTGGGTGTGGCTCCCAACTCCACCGCCAACGTGAACACCAGCCTGGATGCCGACGTGGTCATCGCGGGAACCGCCGGCGAGCGCGTGGTCATCGAAGGACGGGACGTGGAGATCATCGCCCGCAACGGCGAAGTGGACATCTACACCTACACCTACGCCAAGGGCTCGGCTCTGGGCGCGGCGGTGAACGCCATCAGCAACCCCAAGACTACTCTGACGGCGGACGTGAACATCGCCGGGGCCGACATCACCGGCCACGACAGCCTGCACATCTACGCCTCCACCCAGCCCGCCTACCGGGACGCCAACATCGACGTGCGCGCCACCATCCAGCTGAACGCGGCGGGCGAGGCCCTGGCCAGGGCCGGCGGCTCCACCACCGCCCACTCCAACGCCGTGCTGGGCAGCGGCGTCATCCTGCGGGGCGCCACCGTGGCGGTCACCCGCTACGGCTTTGACGGTGGCCGCATCCGGCGGGACGCCCGCAAAGGCGGCTTCATTATCAAGGAGACCAGCACCAGCCACCCCTTCACCAGCGACGGAACCGTCGCGGTGAACGGCGGCACCGCCCTCTATCTGGGCGACGCGGCGGGCGGCGTCTACATCGACATCTCCGAGCACAAGGGCCAGCTGACCGTGCGCGAAGTGGGCGTCAAGGAGCCAGACAGCTACTATACGGTCAACGGCAACACCGTCACCCTGCGGGACATCAGCAACAACCTGCCCGGCGTGGCGGACTTCACCCACGACGGCAAAAACGCCTCCGGCAGCGTCATCGTCTACAACCAGGCGGTGCTGCCCCGGGTCATCATCACCAACAGCTCGGGCTTTGACGTGCAGCTGAACGGCATCTACGTTTCCAACAGCGGCTTCATCCAGCCCTCCGTGTTCGGCATCAGCCACACCATCGCGGACGTTGCCTATGACAAGCCCGAAGTGCGCACCGAGTTTAGCGGCACCGGCGGCGTGCAGGTCAGCGGCTTTGTGTCCAACACCGACGGCCATGTGGAGTTCGTCTGGACCGGCGAAGAGGGCGGCGCCCTCACCGGTGTGGACAGCGTGGCCGACATCTCCTCCGGCGCCACCGTGTCGCCGGTGTGGGCCCATGACCTGCTGGTCAAGGGCGCGGCCAGCGTGGGCACGGCGGACCAGGCCTTCAACGCTTATGTGTTCTCCGGCTCGAGCGGCGTGGTGAACATCGAGGCCAGCGGCGACGTGTTCGTGAACATCGTGCCGGTGACCCTCATCATCGTGGATAAAGACAACAAGGAGCTGGAGCGCCACGACGACCCGGTCTACATCGAGCGGGTGGTCTCGCTGAACGGCAACGTGGAGATGGACCTCCAGGAAGGCGTGCAGGCCACCATGATCGCCGGCACCACCACCGTCACCATCCCGGTGCCCGGCACCCTGAGCTACATCACCACCGTCACCGTGGAGCTGGCCTCCAACTACACCCTCACCGGCAAGGACGTGCTGGACTACTACCTCCAGGGCTACGACGCCGCCGAGCGGCTCTACCGCTACCTGCTGCCCAACGGCACCCTGTTCTACATGGACGCCTGGGGCAATGTCTCCCGCATCGAAGAGGGCGGCGCCGAAACGGCGGTGGGCGACTTCGAGTTTGTGAAGGACGCCTCGGGCAATGTGGTGGAGATCAAGCTGAGCGAAGGCATCTCCATCAACCTGTCCACCGGCTATCTCACCGTGGAAGAGGACGCCTCCTACGAGGTGCTGCTGGAGGCCATCAGCGCCAGCTGGTTCACCTCCAAGGGCCTGCTGCAAGGCGGCGGGGAAGCCCGCATCCGCCTGGTCACCGCCGAAACGGTGACCGGCCCGGGCGGCGAAAACCTCACCGACGAGGACACCCTGAAGGAAATGGACGTGCAGGTCATTTTGGCGCTGAGCACCGCCGACATCGACTACTACTACCTCAGCGGCCTGCAGCCCACCATGGACGCCATTGCCGGCGCCTCCGACAAGACTTACTACTACTTCCTGCTGCACGACAAGAAGAGCGACAGCCTGCGGTTCTACGCCTTCACCGGCGGCAGCACCGAGACCCAGGATGTGGACCAGGTGAACCGGGACGGCCTCAACAGGGAGCACCTCAACATCGCCGATGGCAGACCGGTGACCAACACCCTCAGCGACGGCGTGACCTATTACGAATCGGCGTTCGACGAAGAGGCACGCCTGCACGAGCAGCGCTGGGGCACCCACCTGAGCAAGGTGCGGGATGACGCGTCCGCCGACCCCTTCACCGTGCCGAACTTCCTTGGCACCGGCTACGAGGTGGTCTGGAACTACGACAACACCATGACCATCGGCGGCGCCGCCATCGGCCTGGTATACATCCCGGGCCTGGGCTACACCGTGGCCCCCGGCCAGACCCTCAGCGGCGACGCGGCGGCGCTGTGCCAGGCGCTCAACGGCGTCTACTGGATGCCCAACGTGGAGCGGACGGTGGAGAGCAGCGTGGAAGTGGATGGCATCACCTACACCGCCAACGGCAAGGAGAACGGCAGGGACGTGTTCAACTTCGCCGAATTTGCCTGGACGCGGCTCAACACCGATGGGGGCAAACCCACCACCCAGAAATATTCGGTCGGCACCTACACCATGTACAGCTACTCGCTGCAGTTCACCTATGTGAAGATGCAGCCGGTGACCTCCAGCCTCTCCACCGAGTACTACACCAGCGGCGTGAAGTACACCGGCTTTGGCGAAGAGGTCTACGAGAAACCCGACGGCACGCTGTACGAGCACTACGACGTGATCCGGGACGAATACACCGGCAAGCTGACCCCCGAGGCCGAATACCGCCTCATCAGCCAGGTGTATTACATGAAGAACGCCGCCGGCAGCCGCATCACGGTGGACGGCCAGGAGATCTGGTCCTACCTGAGCGAAGCCACGGCCCAGACGGTGAACGGCAAGACCTACTTCCTGGTGGACAGCCACTCCGGCAGCGGGCTCTACCTTGAAAAGGACGCCCAGAGCGGCGCCTTCACCCTGGTGCGCCAGAGCACGAGCGCTCCCGAGACGGTGCTGCCGGCAGAGGAAAACTACCAGCACGACACCGGCAAGGTGACCTTCACCTTTGAGGTGGAGGACGAGGACGTCACCGTCACCCTGACCCCCGACAACGCCGCCACCGGCGAGACCGAGTACAAAGACCAGACCGGCAGCGACGGCAAGACCTACACCATCGTTTATATCCCCGGCGAAGACGGCGCGGCGGGCAAGTGGTATCTGCGCACCGCCGGCGAGAGCGGCACCACCGACACCGGGCTGGGTGACCCCGTCAAGGTGCTGGAGAGCACCAACTACGCGGTGCTGAACCGCTATGTTTACGATGTAAGCGGCAACCCCACCGCCGGTACCACCGGCTTCCTGCTGAACGGCGTGCAGGCCTACATCGACTTTGCGCCCGGCAGAAACAAGACCGGCGTCAACTACCGGATCGGCACCCTGAGCGGGGAGGGCACGCTGGTGCCCGCCGCCTCGGGCCTGTATGTGATCTGGGACGGCAGCCGCTACCTGCTGTTCGACCCGGCGACCATGTTTGAAATCTACGACACCGAAAACAGCGGTCTGGCGGCGGAACTTGTGGAAAACAAGGAAGCCACCGGCAACACCCTGCTGAGAGCCGAAGACGGAACGGTGTTCACCAACGCCGCGGGCGAAACGGTGTATCTGAACCAGATGGAAAAGGGCAGCTACAGCACCGCGGAGGACGTCTCCGACGGCCTGCTCATCCTGCGGCCCGGCAGCCCTGTGGGCGACGATGAGGAGCCCACCGTGCTGGTGATGGGGCCGCTGGAGGACATCCCCGTCAAGGAGATCACCCTGCCTGCCAACAATCAGGTGAACGGCGGCGGTTACCGCGTCACCGACACCCTCTACCTCACCAAGAGCGGCCTGGTGCTGACTCTGGTGCTGAACGCGGACGGTCAGGTGACCTTCAGCGCCAAGTTCGACGGCGTCACCTACACCTCCGACAAGATCGTGGCCACCGATTTGGGCGACCTGGGCACCCTGCGGGAGTACACCCTCAACGAGGAAGGCAAGCGGGTCTACACCGTGAACGGCAAGACCGCCGCCTACACCCTCAACGGCGACCAGCTCTCCTACATCGACGAGAACGGCCAGCTGGTGGTGCTCACCCCCGAAGAGAGCATGGCGATCCTTTACGAGGCCATGCCCGAAAACAACGACGCCAGCATCACCATCAAGGCGGGCGAGGAAGTGTATCTCGAACGCCTCACCGACCAGATCGCCAAGGACCTGGCGGACAATTACTACTATTCCGAAAACGGCGAAAGCGGCTGGGTCAAAGCGGACTTCACACAGCAGACCGGCAGCAAGACCTACAACTACGCGGGACAGGACCACGAACACCAGCTGAAGGGCACCGTGAGCGTGGGCGGCACCGTTTACCTCACCATCTCCGAAGCGGTGGACACCAATGAGACCAGCGCCACCTATGGTCAGACCATCCTCTACTACGAGCTGGACCAGAAGGAGATCCTGGTGGGTTCCGACGGCAGCGTCACCCTGCTGGGTGAAAACAGCCTCACCGTGAAGCTGGAGCCCAACGCCGAAGTGGAGTATCTGTTCGGCTATGTGAGCGCCGGCGAAGACCTGGACGGCACCGACCCCGCAAACAAAAAGAATGTCACCATCCAGCTGAGCAACGAACAGGGTTCTCTGGTGGACGGCGACACCGTGACCGGCCATGAGGACGACACCGACATCCGCACCAACGGCGGCGACGTGATCATTCTGGTGCCCAAGAGCGCTGCCGGCACCATCGGCACCGCGCTGGACGCGCTGGAGATCGACATGAACGGCGGCGCGCTGGTGATCCAGAGCTACGTCCCCGGGCAGGAGCCTGTGGACGAGATCGTGATGGATACCTTCATCAACTCCAAGGAGGATGTGACCCTGAAGCCCACCGTGGTGGACGGGGCCGAGTTCCATGTGGACACCGAAGGCAGCATCACCGGCGAGACCCTGGACGTGGTGAACGGCGGCACCGCCGACCTGGATGCCGACGGCAGCATCTCCATGGGCGACATCACCGCCGACGGCGGCAGCACTGTGGACTTCGACGCCGAGGGCTCGGTGGAGACCGGCGACATCACCGCCGACGGCGGCAGCACCGTGGACATCGACGCGGGCGAAGACTACACCGGCGGCGACCTGGAGCTGACCGACGGCTCCGAAATGGACATCACCGCCGGCGGCAGCGCCGCCATCCCCACCGCCACGGTGGACGACAGCACCCTCACCGCCCAAACGGGCGACGACTTCCGCTTTGAGCGCATCACGGGCATGAGCGGCGACGGCAAAAACACCAACGTGACCATCTACGCCAAGGGCGTGGTGGGCCGCCTGCTGCCGGACGGCAAGGACGCGATCATCTCCTTCGGCGAAGACGCCAACGACTCCAACGCCACCCTCTCGGTGAGCGGCGAAAAGAGCGTGGGCGAGGCCGACAGCCGCCTGCAGCTGGACATCCCCGAAACGCTGACCATGCGCATCCCCAAGGCCGGCGATATCTGGATCGACGGCATCGTGGAAGGCGAAAAGGACGCCGAACAGTTCACCGGACGGGGTGAGGACGGCACCATGCTTACCGGCGATGTGATCGACGCCATGGAAGGCGACGACACCATCGTGGGCGTGGAGCTGAACGCCCAGACCCCCGAAGAGATCGCCGCCCTGCTGCTGGAGCGGGCGCTGGACGAAGCCGACGCCACCGGCAAGGCCGAACAGCTCCTGAAAGACATCACCGCGGCGCTGGAAAAGACCCTCACCCCCGCCCTCGGCACAGAGGAAGCCTTTGAAGAAGCGCTGGAAAAACTGGACACCACCCCCGAAACCATCGAAAAAGCGCTGAAAGAGCTGGATGAACTGCTCCAGGCGCTGGAAGAGGCGAAGGACCCGGAGGACCCGGACGAACCGGAAGACCCGGCTGACGCCGCCCAGCAGGAGCAGAACAGAAAGCGGCTGCGCCAGCTGCTGGACGAACTGCTGGTGCTGACCCTGCGTGTGCCTGAGGCTGATGAAGACGAAGGCCAGCCGGGAGACGAGCCCGGCCAGGACGAACCGCTCAAGGCTCTGATGGCGGACGAGGACCTCATCCCGCTCTACTGGGCGGCCCTCACCGACGAGGAGAAGCTGGCCCTGGTGGAGGAAAAACTCTGGGAGAAGGTGGAATACCCCGAACCCGTCGAGGATGACCGGGACTTCCGCGACTTCCACCTGGCCATCGGCGAATCCACCGGCGCGGCCAGCGTCACCAACAAGGGCAGCATCACCATCACCCAAAACAAAGGCGCGTTCACTGCCCGCGAGGTGGTCTCCGGCTACGAGAACGTCACCATCACCGCCCCGGACATCGCCGGCGTCGAAGGCTTCACCAACGTCACCGGCACCGATCTGGTGCTCACTGCCCTCACCGGCAGCATCCGAGACCTGACCATCGACCAGCGCGACTGGGTGGAGCACACCGTGGTGGACGTGACCGAACTGCAAAAAGCCCCCGAGGCCATGCCCGCCAGCGGCAGCTGGAACATCACCCGCAACGCCGTCACCGGCCTGCTGGAGATGAATTTCTTCATTGATTTCACCACCATCAGCGTGGACGACCACGACCTGGCTACCACCCTCACCGCCACCGCCGCCGGTGATATCTCCATCACCGAAGTGCAGGGCGATCTGGGCCTGGCAAAGGCCGAAAGCACGGGCGGCGGCAGCATCGTCCTGACGGCCAGCCACGGCAGCCTGCTGGATACGAATGCCAGCCCCGACGAGCTGAACCTCTCCACCACCGGCAGCGCCAGCCTCACCGCCAGGGAAGGCGTCATCGGCTCCGCCGAAGCCCCGCTGAACGTGGCGGTGGGCGAAACCCTCACCACCCTCTCCCGGGGCGATACCTGGCTGGCCAGCCCCGAAGACCTCACCCTCATCGCGGACGTCCTGGACGAGAACGCCCGGCTGGACGTGGTGGGCGACAAGGACCTGACGGTGAGTAACACCGAGGGCGACCTCAACGCCACCCGGTTGCACGCCGGCGGCGACCTCTCGGTGAACAGCCCGAAGGGCAGCACCCACGTGAATGAGCTGAAGGCGGGCGGCACCCTCTCGATGGATTCCGCCGGAAACATCACCGTGGACGAGGCGCTGGGCGACGTGACGGTGAACACCGTGAAGGCCGGGGGAGATATCTCCCTCAACATCCAGGGCGAACTGAAGGACGTGGCCACCGACCCGGTGAAGGATCTGGCCGAAGCTCAGGCCGAGGCCGCCCGCGCCGAGGCGGAGCAGAAAGCGCTGGAGCAGCAGCTGGCCGCACGTCAGGAGTACCTGGACGCGCTGGAAAGCCAGCAGAAAGACCTGCAACAGCAGCTGGCGGACCTTGAGGCAGAGCACAAGGAACTGGAAGAGCAGCTGCAGCAGGCCCTGCAGCAGCCTGAACCCGACCAGGCCGAGGTGGCCCGGCTGGAAAGCGAGCTGGCGAAGCTGGAAGGCGAGATGGACGAAATTCAGCAGCAGCTGAACGACCTGGAAACGGAACGCCAGCCGCATGAGGCCGAAAAACAGGCCATCGAGGCCGCCCTCGATCAGGCGAAGCGGGAAGCCGAAGCGGCCCGCAAGGCGCTGGAGGACGCGCAGAAGGCGCTGGAAGGCGCCCCGGACACCTCCATCACCGCCGGCGGCAACGTGGATATCCTGCTGGAGAACGGCGGCAGCGTGGGCGAGGCCGGAAACGCCCTCGGCGTGGACATGGGCGGCGTGCTGACCATCGCCGCCGGCGAGGACGAAACGCTGAAGGGCGTCTGGCTGGAGAGCCCCTCCGACCAGCCGCTGAACATCGCCCCCATCGAGGCGGAGGAGACCATCGCCATCAACACGGTGGGCGGCATTGCCCCTGCGGGCAGCACCGACCCCGACTGGAACGGCCTGGACTTTACCGCACCGGACCTCACCCTCAACAGCACCGCCGGCGACACCGGCACCAAGGACCGGCCCATCGAGACTATGGCGGACCGCATTTCGGCCATGGGCGATAACGTCTACATCCACAACCATAAGGACACCGAGTTGGGCGAGATCGTGGCCGACGAGACCGCGGACATCACCAGCGATGGCAACATCACCGCCGGCAGCGGCCCCAACGACAAGGTCGTGGCGGGCGACGCGGAGCTGACCGCCAAGGGCGACGTGGGCAGCGAGGACGTGCCCATACGCATTGAGGCCGATGAAGTCAGCGCCCAGGGCGGCAGCGTCCATCTGGAAAGCGAAGGCGACGTGGTGGTGGACACCATCGTGGCAGGCAAGGACGTGACCATCCGCACCGACGGTTCCGTCACCGACAAGGGCACCGCCGACGCCATCACCTCCGAAAACCTCACCATCGAAGCGGGCGGATACATCGGCACCAAGGATAACCCGCTGAACATCCATGTGTGGGGCAAAGTGGACCTGACCGCCGGCATCCCCTGGATCTACGTCATCAATTCCTACATCCATTCCGAAACACCGTGGACCGATTCTTCCAAGCCTGTGACCGAACTGGTGCAGGTGCTGACCGAGCAGACCCGCCGCCGCTGGACCGCGGAGGACGAGCCGGAGCCGGTGGAGAGACCGCAGGAGGAGAACGCCGATGAGGAAGCGCCCAAGGCGTCCCCGGAGCAGCAGCAAACGAGCGGCGGCATCTGCTGGTGCTGCTGGCTGTGCCTGCTTCTGATCATCCTGGTGGTCATCCTGCTGGCAGTGGTGCTGTGGCTGCTCTGGCTGCTGTGGCGCCGCCGCAAGGAGGAAGAAGACGAAACGGCTGCCAAGTAAGCAAACACCTGGCCTCAGACAGCGGCCCCCGAAGCCAAAAGGGCTTTGGGGGCCGCATTTTTCTTTGCAGGTAACTGCGCGCCGCGTTATAATAAAGGAAAAGAAAAAAGGGGGAGATACGATGAACGAAGTTCTTAATGCCATTCTGACCCGCCGCAGTGTGCGCAGCTACAAACCGGACCCCGTGCCCGAAGACGTGCTGGAGCGCATCCTCACCGCCGGGCAGTACGCCGCCACCGGCATGAACCGCCAGAGCCCCATCATCCTGGCGGTCAGCAACAAGGCCATGCGGGACAAGCTCTCCGCCATGAACGCCGAGATCATGGGCTCCTCCGGCGACCCCTTCTACGGCGCGCCGGTGGTGCTGGTGGTGCTGGCGAACAAGGCCGCGCCCACCTACCTCTACGACGGCAGCCTGGTGATGGGCAACCTGATGCTGGCCGCCCATGCCGAGGGCCTCGCCAGCTGCTGGATCCACCGGGCAAAGGAGGAGTTCGAGAGCGAAGAGGGAAAAGTCATCCTGAAAGAGCTGGGCATCGAAGGAGACTATGAGGGTATCGGCCACTGCATCCTGGGCTATGCGGACGGCGAGCCCAAACCCGCTGCGCCCCGCAAGCCGGACTACGTGCACTACATCTGCTGATTTTCAAAATGTTGCTCCGGCAACGGAAGAACGCCGCGCTTTTACATACAATAAGGGCGTGAGCCCGCCCGGCGGGCCGTGAATTGAAAAAGGAGCGATATGCTATGAAGTATGTATGCACTGTCTGCGGCTTTATCTACGACGAGGCGGCCGGCGACCCGGACAACGGCGTGGCCCCCGGCACCGCCTGGGCCGATGTGCCCGAAGACTACGTCTGCCCCCTGTGCGGCGTGGGCAAGGACATGTTCGAGCAGGAGT
>OLRN01000292.1_pt1 | contig 47067 bp, 47 predicted proteins | sample 1673001 | NCBI WGS metagenome assembly OLRN01 (sample SAMEA3136745, study PRJEB25190) | human gut metagenome | biome: human gut; feature: human-associated habitat; material: faeces | place: Austria | collected 2013 | reverse complement strand
TCCGACACACCGCCACTCGCACTCGCATTGTAGCACCCGCGATAGACCACACGGACTACAGAGGTGCTTATCCAGTATTTGTCGCAATAATATGTACTCGATGAGCCATTCACGCTACCTACAGGAATTACATCCATGTGCTTGCCATGAGCAACGGCGGTTATCCATTGGTCGCTTGCAGTCTTGCCTTTTACCCACCTTATGCTGCCGTCGGGCATCCAGATGCGCCATTTCCCTACATTGCCCGCATCATTAGGCAAATCCACTCCGTCCATCATGTCGTACTTGTGGCCGAAAATGTCCTCGTAGCCAAGACAGCAGATATTGTTTACTTGCGTCACCGTTAAACCGTCCTCACTGAGGTACCAGGCATACTGGTGGACGAGGTTGTCAACAAGGCTGTTCGTGATATTGGGATTGACGGCATGGGCTTCCTCGTAACCTATCGTGTCAGTCATGCCGCGACCGGCGGTGCCTCCGGTGGTACGGTTGTTCGTATGGGAACCCGCACCGCACTGTTCCTGGCTGTCACGACGGCCATACTTCGCATAAAACAGGTTGGCGATACGGGAGTGCATCAGAGCGTCTATCTGCTGCATGCCGCGCTGTACCGAATAATAATGGAAATCTGTCCAACTCATGCTTGCTGTGGTACTGCCGCCGGTGATACAGGCACGCAGTTTGGAACCGACTACGGAACTGCCTACAACCGCACACAGGTGCTCGTCGTTAGCAACCCAATCAGGTTCCATGTCTTCAATTTTATCACTGTTGGAAAGAACCACCACATCGAACTCTGCCGTGTTAAGAACAGAAAAATGCAGCGCGGTGGCGTTCGCCGGAACATCCGCTATCAGGTACATGCCGGCCTCAAACTTGTTGCTCAAGGTCGGAACGACTACCGAACTGATGACTGTGCCGGAATCGTCCGTGAACACACTGCCGACAAGGTTAGTGCCGGGAACACTTGGAAAGCGCACCCGCTTGTAACCGGACACCGCCACCTTGCAGACGGAATATGTGCTGTCCGTACTGTAGCTCTCACCCAGCGTCGTCTTGCCGGTCATGATCTTCCTTCCGCTGAGGTAGCCGCCACTCGTGCCTTTCAGGTCGTCAAGCGTCAAGACGGTGGCTTCTGGTGTCTCCGGCATCTCGTCCTTGCCACGGGAACTGTAGCAACTGTAGTGCTTGCCGTTGAGATAGTCGTTGATGCCCTTGCTCCAAAAGAACGGCTCGTACATCATCCAGTCGCCTTCCGTTCCGTCTAACTTGGCCGCACTGCCGTCAGCGTACTTGTTGCTGTCCGTATCGTCCAGTGGGTAATAGGTCATCTCCCCGTCCAAGTTGTTCATGGTCGTGTCCACGCCCGCGATGTTCACGTTGCGGGTGGTGGCCTTCTTCGTCACTTTGGCAAGCACCCGGTGCCTTTGGCTGAGGATGGCCGTGATGTGCGCGCTCGGCACGTAGGTGTTCCCGTACTTGTACCCTGTATGGTTGTCCTCGTTGCTCACGTTAGTGTCATCCTGCACCTCATCATCGAACTCAAGCAACGTGTATTCCGGCTGACGGATGTTCAACTCGTCAAAACGCGCAGTATAGTTATCGTAGGTAGCCTCGTCAAGGTATTTTGTCAGTTTGTACGACCCGCACACCTTGCAACGCCCTGTCACGGTGTTGCCTTCCGAGTCTATGCCACCCAGTCCCGCATCGTACCATTGCTTCAGGTCGCTGCCGTCGCCTTCAAGCTCCAGTCCAGTCAGGCGGACATACTTCAGCTTGTTGCCGCTCATGCCAAGGATTTCCCTGAACAGGGCAAAGCCGTCCAGACCGGCGCACCCTTCCACACGCAGACCGGTCAGGTTGCGGATATTGCCGAACGTGATACCGCTGCGCTTTATCTTCGGCAAGTAAAGCAGCGAGAGGGTCTGATAATTGTCGGGCAAGACCAGTGAGTACAGGGGACAACCCTCTGCGAAGGCAATGGTGGAGAGGGAGGAGCAGCCGCCGGCTATCACAATCTCCAGACGGGTGCACTGGGACAGGTCAAGGCCGGGAAGCATCGTGTAGTTACGCACGTCAAGGTTCTTCAGCATCGGCAGCTTGTCACCGATGGCGATCTCGGTCAGCGTGTACGTACTGCCGGTACGTCCCAGAACGAGTTCTTCCAGACGGGGCAATTTCGGCAGGTTCAGGTCGGTAAAGCCGCCCCATGAGGACAGGTCTATCTTGCGGGCATATTCGCCGCCGTAGAAATGGAAGATGGTGCCCACGTTGGCGGTCTGGCCGTAGGTATAGCTCCATCCCACGCCCTCCGACACGGGGGAATGGACAAGCGTGGCGGCCTCACGGACGAAGGCGAAGTAGAAGTCGCGGCTCGCCCATGCGCGGATGGTCGCACCGGCGGCACTGTTGCCCTTGAACGTCAGGTCGGTCAGCGTGTACTGCCCGGTCTGGTATCTCGCGTCGAACAGGGAGAGGCGGTTCGTAAGCCACCAGTGGCGGTGCGCCTTGCGGGAGCCTTGCATGGCTTCCAGATAGGAATAGGTGACAGTACTCACCGTTCCGTTCTGGCTCACTTCCACGCCCTCGGTCTTGGGGCTGACATACTTCTTCTGCGCGTCAATGTTGTAGATGCGCTCGCAGAACTTCGCGCTCTGCTCGTCATCGAATATCCGGAAGATGTACTCGTTGGTCATACGCGCACGCAAGCGGCGGTAGGCAATGCCGAGTTCATCGGCGAACTGGTCGCGCAGGTTCTTCCACAGGACGGAATCATGCCCGGCATAGGCGTACACGGTTTTCGTGCCCGTGCTCAGTTCCGGGTCGGTGGTTTCCTCATCGATGTCCCAGCCGTATTTCAGACGGCCGTCATTGCGCACGCCGAGGATGGTGTCGTTGTCGTAGAAAATCATGTAGGCGAGCATCTTGCCCTTGTCCGGGTCGTACCAGAACGCCATCATCATGTTTTTCACGCGCTGGTCAACGCAACCGAAGACATCCGTGAAGGCATAGTAGTCGCACAGGTAGGCCACATCGAAATAGTCCGCAAGTTCGGACTTGAACTTCGCCGCCCGTGCCGTCTTCTCGGCGGCCGTCAGGCCGGTGGCTGTCGTGTCGGTGCTCCTGACCCATTTCACCAGGCGTTCCAGATAGGCAGGTTTCTTCGTGCCGGCCTCATACTGGGCGTTCAGGCCGTCATCGTCCGGGAACCGGGCCTCGAACACTTTCAGCCAGTGGGGCGTGCCGTCATCGTCCAGCGCGTCGAAGTCGTCGTCCAGGAACATGCCCATCGCATAGTCGTTGTTCAGGAACTCCCAGCATTCCGTGGGGTTCTGACCGCCGAACTTCTCGGACACCCACGGCTGGTCGTGGTAGCCGGGGATGTCAAGGAAACCAAACACGGCTTCCGTGCTCTTGTCGTTGTTGAAGTTGAACTTACCGAGGAACTGCGGGGTGTCATTCGTCGTGCCACGGTAGAACAGCATGCAGGGGAAACCGTCAACCGTGGTACGCACGTCGTAGGGGTAGCCGGCCGACACATGACGCTGCACTGGAGTAAGTTCGCCTGCAGCTGAAAGCACGCGCTGCACCATCTTGGCCATACCGGTATTATGGCTGGAGGAGGATTCGGCGTAGTCGGCCTTGAAGCACCAGCAGTCCACGGGGGTGGCCTGTTTCTGGTCGCCGCCGCCCTTTCGGAATGAGTATTTGGCGGCGGGCTGCAAGGTGCCGCCCACGCCCTGGGCGTCGCAGCCGAGGTAGAGTTGCCCGGCGGCCTTGCTGCTGTCCTTGAGGTACAGGCGGTAGTTCTTGGTCGGGTACGCCAAGGAGCTTGTCCCTTGCAGGCTGATGCATCCGCCGATGAGGCGGAAGTTCTGCGACGGGTCGGACTTGTCCACGTACAACGCCTCGTCAATGTCGTACTTGGTCTTCTTGTTGTTATTTACGGCGGCCTGAAGCACGGTGGCGACACCATTGGCCTGCTGCCCGGTAATGACGATATAAGGAAGACCGGCAGGAAGCGAGTCCACCGAGATCTCACCGTTCTGGTCAAGCACGTTGTTCTCACTGTATTTCCCTATCAGCTCGTCCGCGCCGCCGAGGTCAAGCATGTAGGCGTCGAGCATCTGCGAGTCGGTCAGGTAGGTGTCGTAGGCGCGCATGGAATACACGTCAAGCGTGCAGTCCCCGCTGCCCATCTCAATGTATTGCGGGGTGGCCTGGTAAATGCTGTCGCCGGAACCGCGCTGCACCGCACCGGACAGGATGCCGTTCACGTACAGGTACAGCATGGAGTCGTTCAGCTTCTCGTCGGGCGTGCTCTGGATACCGGATTTAGGGTAGGCGACGAAACCGATGTTGTACACCTCGCCGGTGGCGAACTTGGTCGTGACCGTGCTGCCACCCCTCGACACCATACGGGCTTCCTGGGCCGTGATGACGAAGCCGGTGCCGCTGCCGTCAACGCAACGGATGATTTCCGTGTCGTCATCGGTCACGTTCTCCACCTTGAAACGGACGGAGAAGGCCATCGCGTTCGTGGCGTTCTGCTCCGGCATGGCCAACGGGCGGAACTGCACCGTGGCACGGGCGTCACCGGTAAGGCGCAACGCGCCGCCTGTCCAGCCGTCACCGCCCCACTTGAAGCCTTCGAACAGGGTCCGGATGCCGTTGTAGGACCATTCCTCACGGTTCACGTCGCTGTTGCTGCGCCCGGTGGCCGAAAGTTTCAGCGTGAGGCCGTCGGTCGGGTCGGTGATGGCAAGGTCGCTTTTTTCCGCGTGCAGTGAATAGGCGTATGTGGCCATGCCGCATTCCATACGGCAGGCAATGGTACCGGAGGACATGGCACGGTTCTGCAACTCGGTACGCGTGAAGGCCACGCTCGCGGATGAGATGAGGGTGCCGCCTTCGTACACCTTGACCGCAGTGGGGGTCTCCCGTGGGTTGTAGGCGGCATAGACAAGCGTGTAGTTGTCGTATTGCTTCACAGAGATGTACGGCCTGCTCCCCTTGGCTACCACCATGCCGTCGGGGTAGTCGAACCGGGCGGCGAACACGGGGGTGGCGTCGCCGCTTTCCCTCACCGCGATGTCGAAATAAATACTGTTGCTCTTGATGGTGCCGGTACCCTGCTCCAGTTCCGCCACCAACTGCACAGAATGGGAGCCGTGCGCCATGCCGGTGGTCTTGACGGAAAACGAACCGTTAGCGGTACTCGTGCCGATGGTACGGTCTTCAGTGTCCACGCCGTCCACGTAACACCGCAATGTCTTCTCCCCGCTGCCGGTCAGGGCGAAAGGGACGCTGACCGTGTCGCCGCGGTTCACCACCGCAGCCACATTGAACGAACTGCTCAGCACAAGCTGTACCACCGTCACGGTCCACGTGATTTGGGACACCTGCTGCTCACTGCCTTCCCCGACCGTCACGCGGACACGCACAGTGTTCGTGCCGGTACCGAGGTACTTGGTCACGTCCACGCTGTTGCTGCTGCCGGCTGACAGGGCCGATTCCAGCGTGCTGCTGTTCGCGCCACGGCTTATCGTCACCAGTGCCTTGGCGGGGTTGCCCGTGCTCTCGCCCGTGGAGGTGTCCACATGGTCGTAGGTATATACCAGCCTGACGGTATCGCCAAGTTTGACAGTCGGGTTGGCCGTCACGCGGGTCAGCACGATCTTGTTGGCCGACACGCTGCCGCCACCGCCGCCCGTGAACTGGTCGCTCGTGCTCAGCACCTCGCCGTTCTCGTCCAGGAGGGACAGGGAGTAGGCTTTCTCGTCGCCCGCGCCGATCTCGTTCAGTTGCAATGCCGCGCCGTACTTGCCGCCCAGCTTCTTGAACTCGGCTGCCACGGCCTTGTTCTCGACGGGGTTTGTGCTGTTCCCGTCCAACGTCTCGTCAATCTCCATGACGGGGATGTCAAGGTTCACGGTACCCTCCCCGTCCGGGGACAGCTCGCTTGTGGCCGTGCCCTTCGTCACTTTTATCTTCTTGACCGCGTCACCGCCGCCGTACCGGTTCCAGGCGGAAGGGGTGAGGAATGAGGATATGTCCGTGCCCTCGAAGCGGTAGTCGAGCCATTTGCCCGCGCCCGCTTCGAAAGTGATGACCATGCCGGGCTTGGCTTCGTCATCGATGTCCGCACCAGAGAGGGCGGCGACGGCGGTCGCCTTGGTATAATACCCGGAAGTGAGCGGATGCAGCTGCGTCACGTTGTAAAAACCGCTCCCTGTGCCGCTGCCACCGCTCGCTGCAACAAGGTCTCCCTCCTCGTCGCTCCACACATACAGCGTGTCGCCACAGAGATATGACTTGTCCTTCAGCAGCGAGAGGCCGTTGCCGTGGTACAGCGAGGCGGAGGGCACGCCCTCCACGCTCCAGTTGTTGTAATAGCTGCCGCCGACTTCATAGACAAAGTTATTCGCGCTGCGTAGCCACACCACCCGGCCGCCAGCCTCCACGGTGGATTGCTGTTTTACCGTGCCGCTCTCCACAATGGCTTCAAAACGGGCGGTCGCGCCCTTCAGTGCGGCAAGGGAGGTACCCTCATAGCTGGACGCGGCAAGGTTGGCCGCCGCTGCCGCTTCATTGGCGTCATCGGCGGCAGTCTGTGCAAGTCCGGCATTCTCATTCGCCGTTTCTGCCGCACCTTCAGCCAAGGTCGCGGCTTTCGAGGCTGCCGTGGCGGCGGCGTTAGCGGTCTTGGCGGCGTCATCCGCCGGTTTGCTCAGCAGGGTCAAGGGTGCGCTTACCACATCTGTGCCGCGCATGGCGGGAAGGGAGGTGATGCCACTGAGCGTGCTGACGGTCTCCAGCTCGTCCACGCTCTGGCTCTCGGCCTTGATACGGTTGAGAACTTCATTTACCAAGGCGGTCTTTTCGGTTTCTGTCAATGCCATAATCATTCGTTTTTATCGGGTTCCTGTCTGTCAAGCATGGCCGAGAAAGCGTCTATCACGTTGGGCAGGCAGTAGTTCTCCACCGCTCTGCGTATGAGTTCCGTTTCCTCGTCACTGTATTCCGCCTCCCCGTCGCTTTCGTAAATCTTCAATGCCAGGTGAAGGGACTTGATACCGCTGATCCGCGTATAAAGCAAATCGGCGAAGGGCTCTCGCGCATCGACAATCTGATGCGACTTCCTGCTTATCCCGGTTGGGATGCTGAGTTCTTTGAAATTCAACTTCTTCATATTTATTTAGCTTGAATGGTTCAATATCTGGTAGCGGAATCCGTCTATCTTGGTTATCAGGACTATCACTGAATCACCGGCAGCCATCTTGTAGTCCGTAAGATTCTCGTTATGGTCATAAATGCCTTTCAGGGTTATCGGCAGTGACCCCGTGCGGACAAGGAAAGTCACCATCGTCGCAAAGTCATCGGGAAGTGCGCTCAATCCGAATTTGCTGGCTATCGAAGCCTCCGTCGGAAGTGTAACTTCCGTACCGCTGTAGCCCGATTTGTTGTAATACATCAGGATGATGTTGTGCTGCGAGAAGTCCACGGAATAACTGCTGCTGCCGAAAGTAAGGATGTTGGCCTTCGTGTTGATAAAGGCGGGAGCCATCAACGCGGCGTTGCTGCTGATTCCGTAGTTCTTCGTGCCGCCGGACACGTCGATGAACAAGCCATAGTTGGCTTGGTCTAAACCATAGTTGCCATACGTGTTCGGATGATTGTTCACGATACGTCCTGTAGCCGTGAATGCACCGCCGGCGGAACCGGGTATCACATCGTTGCCGAACATGACATATCCATTACTCCCGCCCACGCGTATAAAATTGTCATAGATGGCAAGGCTGCCTCCGGAACCTTGGGCCGTGGCCACGGAACCTATACGGCCTGCCGCGATTTCAAAACCGCCGACTATCTCGTATTCGCCGGTCTCGTAATTATATTGGCGAGTACCGCCCAGCTTGCCGGAAATCGCCACCACTTCGCCCAGGAACTTCCCGTTGATGGTCTCGATGCTCCCATCCTCCAATATCTTGAAATTGCCGTTGGCGGTGACAAGCCCTTCCAGCTTGATGTTGTCCGCAGTCAGTTTGATGACGGTCTTGCTGTTTCCGTCGGCATCGGTTTCTTCGACCGATACGCCGATGAGCGCGACCTTGCCGTCCGCGCCCTGCGCATAGATGCCGCTGCCTTCGGGTTTCACCACGAGGCCGGTTTCCTGAAGCAGGTTCTCGTCCTTGTCATAAATGGCCGCCGAAAGTTTCACCAGCCGTTCGCTTTGCTCAAGCAGCGTCCGATACTTGTACGTCAGGTTCTCCACCTTGTCGGTGCTAAGGATAAGCATATAGAGGTAGATGTCCCCGTCGAACTCCAGACGGAAGTCGCCGGTGCCGTTCCAAAGGCCGTCGCAGGCGTACTGCACATAGCCCTCCGTCACGCCCAGTTCCTCCTCCACCTCCATGCTGTTGAAGTTGGCGAAGCCGGTCTTGTCCACACCCTCGAAACTTACTTTCAACGTCCCGGCCTCGGCACAACGGTAGAGGAAGCTAAGGTACACGGGCAGGGCGGTCTTGTTGCCGTCACCGTCCGTACCCATCGCGGGGATGCTCCGCAGGTTTTCATGCTTCTGCACGATGTATTTGTTCCGGATGCGAACCACCGTGCGCCCCATGTCGGTCACGACGCTCGCGCCGTCTCCCTTCTTCGTCAGCACGTTATTATTTGCCCAGACCCATTTGTTCCCGGCAAGGAAGAAAACGGTCTCGTTCTCGGTGTTCCACTTCTCCAGACCGGAGGCGAAGGAGGCATTGTTCAGGTAGCCTTTCTCGCCTGTAAAGTCGTCACGGAGGCCGTCCACGGCACTTTGTATCTGGCCCTCGGTGATTTCAAACTTTGTCTTGATGTCCTCGCCGGTGACAAGCAGGAACGTCCCTCTCAAGTAGGCGTTATCGGAATAGATGCCGTCGCCGTGGGGCTGGTTGTCGGCGGGAAACCAGTCGTCGCTTATGCCGTCCAAGTTGCCCAGCCGGGTACGCAGACTGCCGGCGAAGCCTTTGCCCTTGACACCGTTATACACGTCGATGCGCGGCTGGCCGTCCTCCGTCGCGCTTATCAGGATGAGGTTCTGGCGCAACGGGTTCTCCGTATTGCCCATCAGCACGCACTCGTCCCCGGCTGCGGGTGCCACACCGCCGAACTCGCTCTTGGCCACCTGTATGCCACCGGTGCCGGCTGCCGTGATTTCCACCCAGTAGGCATGCTGCTCAGTGCCGTTTTTGAACGTGGCGCAGCGCATCAGGTCGTGCGCCACGAAGGTGTTGTCATGCTCGAAAGTGATGCGGTAGTAGTCCCCCTGCTCCTCCACGGCTTTTATCTTGCCGTTGGCGGCACTCACACACAACTGGCCGCCCACGCTCCGTACACGTTCGATAAGTAGTTCCAGAATGACCATGATCTGACGGACGGTCAGCTTGTCCACCGTCAGGTTGGCCAGTCCGTTTTCGTCCAGCCAGAGTTGCCAGCCCTCTCCCAAGAGCCCGTCCACGAATTTCGGGCTGCGCAGGAACTGGAGCAGCACCGCGCTCAACAGGCGGGCGTTGCCCTCGCCGTCGATTTCCCCGTTCTCTTCCTGACCGATGCCGATGCCTTCCTCAAACGTGATTTTCTTCTTCGCCCGGTCAGCTTTCTTCTTGTTCAGGAATTCCTGCTGGCTGCGGCGGGCGGAGAAAAGGTTGTTGTCTGTCGGGAGCGTGTTGTCCCACGAGCGTATGATGTCCGGCAGGCCCAGGCTCTCGGTTTTACCCTTCACGTAGCTTTTCACCTCGCCGATACTGTCGTTCACTTTCTCCAGCGCACCGGTCTGAAGGGCGTCGCTTATCTCCAGATCCATCTGGGAGGGCAGGTTCACCTTCCGCGTTATCTTGGTGATGCGGCTGCTCCGATAGCCCGTTTCCGGGAAGTACTTGCCGCTCTCCAGCCGCACGCGCCGTCCCACGTATAAATCGGCATGGTTGTCCTCTATCCACACGTGGTCGGTGGGCGCCTTGTACACGCTGATGTCCTGCCAGTGCTCCTCGTTGAATTTGTCCACCGCTTCCCGGAACTCGGCCTCGGCTATCGGGTAATACTCGTCCGGCATACGGATATTCCACAGGATATAGTGGTCGCCGGCCCGCGGCACCAGTGCGCCGCCCGGAAGCTGGCGGCCGTCATCGTAGGGCCATATCGTGATAATCTCGAACTCACGTGTCTTGCTGTCGTAGTTCACCTCGAAGTAGTGGTCATCGTCAGTACCCTGACCCTCCAGGTCGCCGTCCTGGAACGACACGCGCTTGGTCTCGCCCGCCAGTTCGTATCTGTTGGGGTCGAAGTTCAGGCTCTCGTCCTTGAAATAGTATATCGTAAAGGCGTTGCCGTCCTCGTCCTTCGTATCCACGCTGCGCACGCTGCTCACCGTGCCGGTACGCCTTGGGAATATGCCGCTGAAGGCGTCCTTCTCGTAACGGTCGTAAATGCCGTACTCGTCGGTATGCAGTTCCACGTATTTCCTGCCGTCGGGCAGCATGAGGCGGCTGTGGCCGTATTTCTCCGGGTCGATGTTCCGCGTGCTGCCTATCGGGAACAGACGGGTGTAGAAGCCCTCCGTGTTCGAGGTGTCGCACTCCAGTTCCGTCAGCCCCTTGCCGTAGCCCAGCGTTATCTCTTCGCCGTGCTCGCAGCGGCACACGTTCACCGTCTGCCCCTCCGCCCACCATTCGGCCTGCCCGCCCGCTTTCTCGGCTATCTCCTTCAGGGCCGCATCGCAGAACTTGCCCTCATAGTCGATGGTAATAAGGGCCGTTCCGTCCACCCGGCCCACCTTCCAGTCCGTGGTGTGGTCCATGCCGTTGTTGATGCACTTCACCACCATTGCCACATGTTCCCTCGGCGTGGCCGTCAAGGTAAATACCGGCTCCCCGTCGCCGTCTGTCGTCTCCAGTACAAGGAAACGTTTTATCAAGCTCTCTATGCCGTACAGCTTCAGGTCATACGACCACTCCGACTCGCTCTTCTGCTTCGGGGCGTACTTCTCCTGAAGCCAGTAACGCTCGCCCTCGAAGTCCGTGTAGTCGTTCACGTCCAAAGGGACATGTTCGTAATGCGTGAAGGAGAGGGTCAGGACGTTGTCGCCCTGAATCTCCTTCTGCTGGGTGCTGCTGTCATTGGCCGCAACCTCAGCCCTTACCTGACCGTATCTGTCGTATATTGTTAGAAGCATATTTGAACGTTGTTATAATGCGGTTAGATAATTGGAACCGGCTCACGGAACTTCACCTTGAACCGGCCGGCATGGACACCCTCTTTCCATATATAAGTCAGCGGGGTGAACTTCGTGCTGTCCGTGTATTTCACGTGTAGCGTCAGGTCAAGTTGGGGGAAGTGGATGTCCAGCCAGCCGCCGTTGCCCGCCTTCAGGAAGTTGATGAAGGAAAAATAGTTCTTCAGCCATCCCGCCTGAGTCTTGTTATACAGGGCGAAGCAGAGGGTCACGTCACGCGGCTCGTTCCTCGGTGTCAGCACAGCGGAGTATTTTTCGCCTTGCTCTTCCCTGATATTGACAGCCGTGTCTTTCTTGGCCTTGCTCGGTGTCAGTATCGCCGTCAGGTTGTCCATGCCGCCGCGCTTCTCCTCGGCCAGGAACACGCCGTATTCCGTCCAGATGTCCGTGCCGTTCATCAGCACCAGTCCGCTCAGTATCTTATCCATATCACTTTACTTTTAGTCCGTCACGTATGATTTTCACCATGTTTTCCGCTATCTTTTCCAGGTATTCCGCGCTCTTCCCGGTGTTCTCCTCTATCTTCGCCAGATGGTTCTCGGCCGCGTTCATCTTCTCCGACACGTTCTCCATCTTCTCGTCCATGCTGCTCCAGTGCTGCAGACCGCTCGTGAACATCCCTTCCAGCTTGGTGCCCTGGTCCTGCGTCATGGCGGCAAAACCGCCGACTTTCGCACTTTGGCTCGTACCACTGCTGTCGCCGAGGTCGATGCCGGTCGCTTCGCTGATGGCGTCCAGACGGTCGTTGGCCGCACTCATCGTGTCCTCGAAGCGTCGGCGCCAGTTCTCCAGGTAATTCCGGTCTGCAGTACCGTCTATCAGGTGTTCCGACAACTCGTCATAGAGAGGCTCCAATACCTTGGCAAGGTCTTTATACATGAAAGCGTTGAGCAAGGCTTCCGAGAGGGTGTCTTCCGTGAATTCACCCAACGCACCCACATCACTGCGCATCTGCTTCAGGACGTCACGGGCATTCGTAAGGAAACTGTCGAACGATACGCCCATCACCATCTCCTGCATGCTCTGATAGCACTCCTCTATGTGCTGCTTCAATTCCTCTATGCTCTTGCCGCTCGCCACCCAAGCCTCGTAGTAATCACGGGCCGCATTGCTCAGTTTATTCTGGTTGTACCATAATTCTATCTGCTCGGCACTATATCCACGCAAACTCCATTCGGCGGAACCTCCGTTCAGGGAGTTACCCCATTCGTAATATCCATTACTGCCCTGCAGCCGGTTCCAAAGGTTGTCGTATGATGCAGCTTCAGCTTTCAAGTTTTTCTGGTACTGTTCCAATGCGGCCGACTGTGCCTCCCATACGCTCACGCTCGCAGGCTTTGCGTAGCCTTTGGCAACAAGCCAGTTCAGCGTCTCCACATCCTTGATGATGTTGCTTATCTTGCTTTGGTCGGCGGCATATATCTCGGCACGTTCACGGATGGAACGGTTCGTCTCTATCTCTGCGATGTACCACTGCCGTTTCATCTCCTCCATCTTCTCCTTCCAGCTTGTAAACATCGATACGATGCTTGCCAGACCACTCAGGGCATTGGTGATGCCGCCTACGATATCGCCGCTCCATATCTGTGCGATACCCGTACCCATGTCCATCACGCCGTCACAAAAGGTGAGCATTTCCTCCATCGACTGCGAGAAACGGTCACCGAACACCGCACCCAGGCTGTCTCCCCATCCCTTTATGGTCTTGGTCAGTTCCTTGCCTTTCGTATTCAGGTTCTTCACCGCACCGCTCACATCCCCTCCTTCCTTCATGGCCTTCGTCAGGTCTTTCCATGCCGTGCGGAATGAAGTGAAGGGGTTGTTCTTCTCCAATTGCTTGCGGATGGCATCAACCTGCTTCTTCATCTTCTGGAACTCTGCCACGGTCACCTTCACGCTTTTCTGGACGAATTTCCCGTCGGCATCCTTGTAGGGCACACTGATTTCCACACCGTCGCCACCCACCTTCGCATTCGCCAGCACCTCCTTCGCCTGTGCGTAAAAGTCCCTAAGAACCTTATAGCCTTTTTCAGAGGTGTCCGCAAACAACTTGTCATAGAAATCCGTGCTTTGCAGTATCTCGTTCTCCAATGACTGAATTTCCCTACGATAGGCTTCCGTCCGGGCATGGATGCTGCTTTCCACCTCTGCCGTATCACTTCCGCTTTCCCGCAAGCGGTTCAATTCCTCCTGCAGCACTTCCATGTCAGCCGCGTATGTGGTATCAATGCCGCGACGTTTCTGGTCATAGTCCTTGTATTGTTCCAGCAGGCTGTTCAACTTCTCTTTGCCTTTCTTTACTTCATCGTCCTCTACCTCGCGGACTCTTCCCTCCATGCTTCCCTGCGCCAGTGCATAGGCGTCTGTCAATGCACTTCTTTGTTCCGCAGTGAGTTCCCCGTCTTGCGCATCGCGCCACTTTTCCTCCTGTGCCTGTATCTCGGCAATCTCCTGGTCATAGTCCAGTTTGATTTGCCGGATACGCCGCTCGCTGCCTTCTGCCATTTGGTTGATTCTTGCCTGCTCGTTTTCCCAGCGCAACCGTTGCAGTTCCTGCGCGCGTTGCAGTTCCGCAGCCATCTCACGCTCGTGTTCTTTTTGTGGATCGTAACCCTTGCCGTTTGTCGGTTTAGGACCGTCCGGCTTTGTATGGCCGCCTATATGGCTGTCCTTGCCCACCTGTGCTGCCTGCCGGGTAAGTTCTTCCGCCTGGCGGAGATAGTCTTCACGTTCCGCCTCCGCATCTCTTATCGCCTTTTCCTTGGCGGCCTTGTTGTGGGCATCGATGGCCGCCTGGGCATCAAATTGCACACCGGGCTCCGATGCCTGGGCAAAATACAACATGCTTTTCCTGAACCAGCCAATCGACCCTTCCACATCATCCTGACTGGTCGCCTTTATCTTGTTGAGTTTGTCATCCGCTTCTACTGCCTTGTTCACCATTGCCTGTGCCTTGGCCTGAAGGAACAGCATCTGGATGTAGTCGGCTGACTTCTGTGTGAGGATGTCATACCATTCGGCCACCGTATCATAATACCCAAAAGCCTCACCGTATTTGCGGTTCAGTTCATCTGTCTTTCTCTTCTCCTCTTCCTTGCTGCCGGAAAACTCCTTCAAGCTGCGGATGGTACTGTCTATCTCAAACCGGGTCTTTATCATCTGGGCGCGGCCCCCGCTCTCTATCTCCACCATTTCCTGCGCTTTCCGCGCGGCTTCTTCCTGCGCATCACTGTATTTGTTCCAAAGCACAATCAGGCCGGTAATAACGGCAGACAGGCCTAATGTCAGCGTGGCCATGAGTGCCTGCGCCGCCACGGTGGATATGCCTAATGAAGTGGCAAGACGTGTATTGGCCGCCGTTAGGAGATTCTTCATCTTCACGACAGTCACCAGACGGAATGCGCTGTCTTTGTTCAGCGTGTTGAACACCTGCTGCAACCCCATGGTAACGGCCATCACGCTCTGAACCCTCGCCTGTACCTTGGCAAGGTTCTCATTCTCGGATGCAAACAGGGACAATGCACCGGTGGCGGCCGTAAACATACCGGAAAGGCCGCTCACGCCGGACATGAAGCCCTGGAGGTTTGCATCGTCATTGCTGAGGATATTCGTCTGGGTACGCAAGTCGGCAATGGTATCCGAAAGGTTGGCCGCTTCAGCAGCCATCTTGCGGTATTCCTCGCTGTCCTGTCGGCCTTCCAGGCGCATTTTGGCCATTGAATCCTGGAGTTCACGGAGTTGCATCGACAGGCGTTTGTTACTCTCTTTGTTCCTATCCTGTTCTGCTGTCAAAGAAGCAAGGATAAGTTTTTCTTCCTCCAACGCTTTTTTGGCGGCATTCAGTTCGGCAAGGGCGGCACTCTGTGCATTGCCCGGAGCGGCGTTCTTGTAGGATTTTTCCAATTCCTTGATGGCCGCCTGGGTTCCTTTTATCAAGGATTTACTCTCGGCTATTCTTTCAGCAAGGCTCAGTTGGGAAATGGCGGCTTTCTCCTCAGAACCGGCGAGTTTGTCATGCTCCTTGGCGAGGTCACTCACGGCCTTTTCAGCCTGGCGGTGCTGCTGCTCCAGTGCTGCCAGAGCACCGCGTTCCTCGTCCAGAACCTTCCGGCAGGCAACCACGTCTGCGGTAAGGTCACGCTGTGCCGTACCGGGCTTCATGCCGGCAAGCTGCCGTTCCATGCGGTCGAGGTCGGCAGCCACACCGTCAATGACCTTATGCTGCTCGGCTATTTTTACGTTAATAGCCTCGGAAGCGGCCTTGGCACGGTCTATCAGGTTGTCCACCGACTGGCCGGCTTTGTCAAGACCGCCGCTGAGGTTGTCTTTCATGAGAAATTCTATTTCTACTGGCTTGCTCATTACGTTTTACTTTAATTGGCTTTGAAAAAATCCCAATAATTCTTCTGCTTCGGCACTGGCCACATCAGCATCGATGGGTTCAGGGGCGGCATTGCCCTCGATATGGCCGCCACCCGGAACTTTTGTCCGGACACGTCGGTAACGCGGAGCATCGCTCAGCATCATTATCAGGGTTTGATAATTTACGCCATATAGGATATACTTCACGCTCCATCCCGTCGCCGCTGCTATCTGCCACACAAAACCGAAAGGGCTATGGGAACCTTCATACTTGGTCCTTAACTCCCCTTCATTCTTTGGCTCAGTCTCAGCCTCATCGGATTCGTCCGCTCGGCAGAGCTGATAATGGGTGTAAAAGGGTCTGTGCCCATCAGCGACTCGAACGTGCGTACAGCGGCCACCTGGTACTTGTATTCCACAAAGTTGCGGATAGCCCACGCCAACAGTCCTATGAAGAGATGCCGCAGCACATAACCGCGACACACCGTATAGGCCATGATGCGCGACAAGGTTTTACCATGTGTGGCCAGAAAGGCCATCTGCCGCATCTTCGACATCTGCTCCACCTTTTCTGTCGTCACGCCCATGTCCAAGTAAAGGCGCGCTATCTCTATCTGCGCCGACAGTGTAGGCCGGCGCATTGTCATACGTATTGTAAAAGGCTTCTTGCGCCAAGGAATACGAATATCCTTAAACGGTACGGAGACACCCCGGTCAAGGAGTGCCTCCGCCGCCTCTTTTTCTATCATGCGCTCCATACGCTATGCCTGATCGTCTGACGGGATATCCACAATCTTATAAGGAGAACCGCCTTCTTCCGGCTTCATCACCCTTATCTCGCACTCCACTTTCGACACTTCCGTCAGTGTCAGCTTGCCGCCAAGGTTACTCAACAGTTTGCCGTTCGGGATGCTGCAACGGCGACCGCTCATGAAGTCTATCTGCCACGGGCCTTTCAACTCTATTAGTTCAGATGGCGCACACCAGCCGGTCGGTGCTCCTTCAGAGCCTTCCAGCGTACCTCCTAAGCTCAACTGGAGGTTCTTATAGTCCAACTGGATTAAGTTGAATGTCGGGTTGATTGTACCGTTCTTCTGCTGTAGGGAATCCACCGGGGCATCTGGAACTTGTTCTGCCTCCACATCGGTGCTCTCCGGCTTTTTACCTCCCCAGTCAAACGAGCCCTTCTCAATCCAACCTACAACTTTTTCGTTGAACTTCAACTGGGCTATACCATAAATGAGTTTATCGCTCTTTTTCATTTCGTCTCTTGATTTTGAGGGTTATTACTATGCCGGCCAAAAATCCGGCTGCTAATGTTGTCAATATCTTCCACCACGCGTTGGGAGGCTTCTTTTCTTCCTTCACTTCCTCCCTCTGGCGGTCGATGGTTTCCTTATATCCGGCGGAAAGCCGTTCGTAGTAGTCCACCAGCCTTTGCAGGCTGTCGCACGAGGCATATACCACAATGGTTCCCGGTTTTGTACCCTTGCTCACGTCAAGGTTCGTCCTGCCGCTTTTCGCGTGGTACGATGCACCGGACGGAAGGTCAAGGAGGCTGTCCAAATTCAGAGTCAGGCTCACTTCCGACTTCGGGATTGGCTCCACGGTCATATACCGTGTCTCGTTCACGGTGCTATCCCTTGCCTCTGTCCGTACCTGTTCTTTCGCCGCCACGGTCTTTCGGCTGCTCGCGCAACCGGTCAAGCACAGGGCAGCCGTCACGATGCTCGCAACTGTTAGCACCGTCAAGTGCCTTTCTGAGCCGGGCCATCTCGCGTGTGTTGCGGGCAAGTTCCTTCTTCGTTTCCATGAGTTCTTCCTTTGTTTCACCAAATTCATCTTTCAAGGGTTTTACGATGTTCTCCATAAGGATGCGGGTGGCATGTTCGGCGTTGTCTATACGCACCGACTCGGCATCGGCCTCTGCCTTCACCGCTTCCGCTTTCGCTTTCCTGGCAGTCGAGCGCAGGGTGGCAATAGTCACCACCGTGCCGAAAAGCCCACCGCCGAGAACGATGTTCAAGATTTCACTGAATTCCATGCCACTCGCTTTTTATTGATTTATACCTATTGATTTCAGCCACTTCTGCACATCGAAGCTCGGACAGGCTTTCGCCGCCATCTCGTTGTGACCGATGATTCTCACCTTCGGGAAACGGCAGTGAAAATCCTTCACATAGCGTTCCAGTGCAGTCCGTTGGTCATTCGTGCGGGTGTCCTTCGGGGTCTTTCCGTCCTTAGCGCACCCGCCGCTGTAAACCACATGGCGGCTCACACTGTTATAGCCTGCAGCACCGTTGGTTACCTCCCAGTCATCCACCCATGCGTCCTCGTTGTTGTCCACAAGCCGCTCCACCTTTCCGTCCAGATGGATAAGGTCGGTATAGCCAACCTGCTTCCAGCCCCTGCCGCCTTTGCTCACGGGGTCGCAGTGCCAGTGGCGGATGTCCGCCGCCGACACCTCACGCCCCTCCGGAGTGGCTGTGCAATGGATGACCAGGTTTTTCAGTTCACGCCTTGCCATCGGTCAATCAGTTTCCTGCATTTTCCCCGCCCGTGGTTCCGCCGGACGTATTGCCTCCGGATGTGCTGCCGGTACCGCTCATCATCACCACGCCGGCATCCGCTTTCTTGAACATGCAGATGAAGTAGTGGCGGAAGTTAATCTTGTTGCGCTGGTATTCCGGGTCTTTCTGAGCCTCGCTGAAATACATCTTTGTCGATCCGGTGGCCTTGAACACGCGGGGCGTGTAGAAAGCGAAAGAGCACTGGAACTCGCCGTCGGCAGCCGCGGCACCCACGGACTTCTTCTTCCCGGCTGTCGTGTACACGGGGTTGTTACCGTACTCGTATATCTGGAAACCGTACAGGTTGCCTACCTTGCCGGTGTTGCGGTCGATGTTGTACTGCTCGCGGAAACGCTGGTCCACAAGCAACAGGTCGTTCACATGGTCGGGGCACAACACCAGGCGGCGGTTCTCCGAAGGCACTTTCAGCTTGTCAAGCGCGCGCTTCATCTCTACAAGATCGTTAGGTGTAAGACGCTTGCGCCCCGTCTCAGAATCAACCTCACCGGAAGTCTTCAACACTGGGGTGGTTTTCGAGTGCTCGGTGGCGCATAGCGCATGGGCGGCCTTGGCGAACTTCGCATCGTTGATGGCGTTGCCGTGGCTCTCTTTCACACGCGCCATCTTGTCGTAGCTGATAGCGTACAGTTCGTCATCGGTGATTGGGGTCACTTTCGACTGGAACTTGTCAAGGGAAATGGCGATATCCTTGTCATCCAACGCCTGCAAAGGAATCGGATAAGTTGTGTTGTTGATAAGCACGTCCGGGTCCACACCTACCTCCACCAAATGGATGACATCATTGTTCACGATACTCGACTGGTCAGGAACACCGTCCAGCCAGGAACCGGCAAGACCGTTACGGAGGACTTTCACCAGTTCACCGGTCCAAATTTCCGTATAGACACCGGCACGCAGCACAGGCGTTGTCTCGCCGGACATCCCCATAAGGAGACCCACGGCGTTCATGCAAAGCATACCAGAGGTGGGAGATACACCCGCTACGGCCGCTAACATTCCACCCGTCATGCAGTTGAAAAGGACGGCGGCCAAAAGCATTACAATTTTTTTGCTCATTTCTGTTTCGTTTTAAAGGATTGATAATTTAGTCTTCGATTTTACACTCCATGCCATACTCGGCCTTGTACAGCCGCTTGTACTCGTCCGGCTGCTGCTCACGTATCTCCAGCAATTTGTCGCTGGGGACTTCGCTCAGTTTTTTGTAGGTGGCCGTTTCCGTCTTGGCGGTACCATGCGGTCCGAGGACGGCAGAGAGTTTTACCTGCGGTGACATGGTAGATAAAACATTTTCCAAATCCTCCGCACCAATCTTTTTCCCAAGGTCGATGAACTGTTGTTTGCTCTCGGCTCCGATGCGTTTCTCACCGATGGCTTTCTCCACAAGGGAGGTGATGTTCGCCAGAGTCAGTGCGTCATTCTCCTTCTGGAGTTTCGCATTCTCCTCACCGGCCGTTTTTAATGCGCCGATTTTCTCCGCTATCTCGGCATCAGTCGCCGTTTCCGGCAAGCCCAGTTGCAGGGCAATGGCTTTGTTTTCCATTTCGCTTTTTGTTTTTTGATGGTTATTACTCAGTTCCGGCAGTGGACACTCGCCGTCCCTGCCCAATGTGATTCGTTTGCCGTCCTTTTTCAGCACGAGGGCATCGTCGTTGGCACCGATGTCCACCACGGAAACCTCGAACAACTTGCTTTTGGTGATGGTCGGGCTGGTCTGCCCGGCGACAAGGTGCGCGCTGTCCTCGCTCATCTCTATGATGTCGAGCCCCGCGCTGACCATTTTCAGGCTGCCAAACTCAAACTGTTTCTTGCACCGTTTGCTCAGTTCTGTCGCCTCATCAAACACCAGTTCGCCGGTCACCTCGTTGTTCTCCACTTTGATGTCCTTCACATAGCCTATCACGTTGCCGCGCTCGTGCATGTAGAGCAGCACCGGATTCCGGCAGTATTGCTCCACGTTCATGCCTGCCGTCAGGACACGTGTCCCGTAACTGTTCAGGCTGTCGTTTGAAATGCGTACTCGTTTGTTCATTACTCTGTTATTTTTTGCGTTTCGCGCTGCAATATTACTGGGTAATCCGCTAACAGACAAAAAAGTATGAAATGGTTGCATACTTCTATGAAACCGTTTCACGACTTTTTGGCAAACGCATCAAAACACCGCAAATTTGCACATGCAAAACAGTTCCTGCAGGCGTTGAAAACGCCTGCTATATGTGTAACTATAAACTTTATCAGAAATGACAAAGGCAGAAACAGAGAAGAAAAAGTCACTCGCCAGGTCACTGTACATGGCGGGCATGGAGCAGCAGGAGATTGCCGAAAAGGTCGATGTCTCCCGCGTGACCATTTCCAAGTGGTGCAACACCGAGGGATGGAAGGAGGCACGTGCGGCGAAAAACGTCACACGCCCCGAACTGGTAAACAAACTGCTGCTGACCATCGACACGCTCATCACACAGGTGAACGAATCCAAAGACCCCACGCTTGTCGCCGGACTTGGCGATAAGCTCGCCAAACTGTCCTCCGTAATCGAGAAACTCGACAAGAAGGCAAACGTGGTGGATGCCATCGAGGTGTTCATGGCGTTCTCCAAGTGGATAGAGTACCGCTCCACTATCGACCCGGACGTGACACCGGAACTCATCAAGGCCATCAACAAGTACCAGGACATGTACATCACCGAGCAGATGGGCATAAAGTAAGAGGCTACCTATGGCAACTGCAGCAGAAAAGAAACAGGCTTACGAGCAATGGAAGGAACACTGCAAACGGGTCCAGTCCATCACGGACACCGCATTGCTTGCCAACGAGGTACCGATAGAACGTGACAGGCGTATCGCCCGACTGCGGTCCAACTATGCCGCATTCTGCGAGTATTACTTCCCGCACTTCCTTACGTTGCGCGACAAGACAACAGGAGAGGTCATACGCACCGTGCATAACGCACCGTTCCACAACGAGGCAGCACGGAAAATCCGCTCCACGCCCGACCTCAAGGCAGTGTTCATGTGGCCTCGCGGACACGCCAAATCCACACACATGGACATATTCGTGCCGCTATGGCTCATGTTCCAGCCCAAAAGGCTCATCAGTTTCATGGTAGTGGTCGGAAAAAGCGAGGACAGTGCCGTCCGGCTGCTGGGCGACATACAAGCGGAACTGGAGCACAACCAGCGCATCATCGCCGACTTCGGCAAACAGCGTGCGTCGGCATCGTGGCAGGAAGGCGAGTTTAAGGCAGCAAACGGGGTCAAGTTCCTTGCCTGCGGACGCGGGCAGTCACCACGAGGCTTGCGTGACCGCGAGGCACGTCCTGACTACATTGTCATCGACGACCTCGATGATGACGAACTCTGCCGCAACGAGAAGCGCGTGCATGACCTGACAGACTGGGTAAAGGAAGCACTGTTCGGCGCGCTTGACGTGGGACGCGGACGGTTCATCATGGTGGGCAACCTCATCAGCAAGACTTCCGTCCTTTTCAACATCTCGCGCACGAAAGGCGTGTTTCTCTCGAAGATACTGGCGGTGGATAAGAACGGAGAGCCGGTATGGAAGGAGAAGTGGACGAAAGAGGAGGCGCAGCTTTACCGCGACTTCGTGGGCTACCGGGCATGGGAGAAGGAGATGATGCACAACCCCATCGTGGACGGTACCATCTTCCGCGCGGACTGGATACGCTACAAGCGTCTGCCGAAGCTCACGAAATACGAGATGCTGGTATGCTACACCGACCCTTCGTTCAAAAGCACCACCTCCAACGACTACAAGGCGTGCCGTCTGTGGGGCAAAATAGGGAGCGAACTGCACCTCATAGACTGCTTCGTGCGTCAGGCAACTGTCGGCGAGATGGTACGGTGGCTCTATGACCTCTACGAGCGCACACGTGATACCGCTTCTATCTTATTCTTCATGGAGGCGAATTTCATGCAGGATGTCATTCTCGACGAGTTCGCCGTGGAGGGAAACCTGCGCGGGTACCAGCTGCCCATCATGCCGGACAAGCGAAAGAAGCCGGACAAGCTCCAGCGCATCGAGGCGGTCAGCCCGCTTTGGGAGCGCGGGTTCATTTATTACAACGAGGCGAAGAAGGATGACCCGGACATGCAGGTGGGCATCGAACAGACACTGGCACTGGAACATGGCAGCCGCATACATGACGACGCGCCGGACGCGGACGAGGGTGCGATATGGATACTGCAACGGAACACGAGGCAGGAGAGTTTTCAACCGGTGTTCGGCAAAAGGCCGACCGCCAAAAACAGTTGGTAGTATGATAAAACTGATAAAAGACATCATTTTCGCTTGGAAATTCAAGCGTACCGTCAAGAAGGCGGACAAGCTGTCCCGGCTCTTCGGGATGAAGTATCTGGTGATTTTCCTGAACGGAGGACTGAAGGTCGTGCCGAAACAAACCATCCGGGAACTGGTACGCACACACCGGTTCCGAAAAGGCGTGACGGTAGCCGACATTGAGAAGCGTGCCTTGTATGTAACCCAATAAAAGCAGGAGGTGCTTATGTTTATCACGGAAGAGGATTACAGGGTGGTCATCGGCGATTCCGCGCTGAAAGTGGTGTCGCAGACCTCACAGGAGAACCGAGCCAACGCTGAATATGAGGCACAGGAGGAAATTTCCGGATACCTGCGCCCGAAGTACGACTGCGTGGCGGTGTTCGCCGCAGAGGGGGACGACAGGAACCGGCTCGTCGTCATGTACACCTGCGACATCGCGCTCTACCACATGAGTGCCGCCATGCCGCAGAAGATGGGTGCGGAAATACGGGAGGAACGCTACAAGCGGGCCATCGAATGGCTGGAAGGCGTACAGGCGGGGAAAATCTTGCCTGACCTGCCACTCGCAGTGGACGAGGACGGGGAACCGACCGGAGGCATGCTCGCTTACAGCTCACAGAAACAATTAAGACATAATTGGTGACAATATGGATATAAAAAACTTTTTCAGCGGCCTATTCCCGCCCAAGCCACGAGATGTACTGCACACGCCATACGGAGACTTTAACCTTGCCAAGAAGGAAGACCGCAAGCGCGTGCAGAAAATGGTCATCGAACTGCAGCGCACCACCGACGCGCTCACCCGGAAGGACATCGCCGACTGGCGCACGGCATGGCAACTGGCCATCAACGTGGACAGCCCCAACCGGCAGCGGCTTTACGACATATACCGCGACGTGGAAGTGGACCTACACCTTTCCGGATGCGTAGAGCAGCGCAGGGGATTCGTCATGGCAAAGTCGTTCAAGATCGTGGACGAAAAGGGGGACGAGGACGAAAAGGCATTGCACTACTTCGACCAGGCATGGTTCAAGCAACTGCTGCGCTATGCGTTGGAAGCGAACTTCTGGGGGCACTCGCTCATCGAGCTGGGGGAACTTGCCACCGACGGTGACGGCTGCGTCTGTTATTCCGATGTAAAGCTCCTGCCCCGCAAGCACGTTATCCCGGAATACGGGCGGGTCATCACGGACCTCGGACAAGACTGGACCACGGGCATCAGTTACCGCGAGCCGCCATTTACGGACTGGCTCATCGAGGCCGGGCGACCCGACGACCTCGGACTCTATCTCAAGGCGGCCACGCAGACTATACCCAAGAAGAACATGCTGGCGTTCTGGGACACCTTCGGGGAAATCTTCGGCATGCCCATGCGCATCGCACGGACGACATCCCGCGACAAGAAGGAGATTGACCGCCTCGACAAGATGTTGCGCGAGGCCGGGGCAAGCCTCTCGATGGTGGCAGGTCAGGACACAGAGATTGAATTCGTGGAGAGCGGCAAGGGCGATGCCTACAATGTCTATGACAAGCGCATCGACCGCGCCAACTCGGAACTCTCCAAGCTCGTCATCGGGCAGACCATGACCATCGAGGACGGCAGCAGCCTCTCCCAGTCGGAAACGCACCTGGAGGTGTTCCAGAACCTTGTGGAGAGCGACTGCGACATGCTGCGCGACATCGTAAACAACCAGCTCATCCCGCGCATGGTGCGCCACGGCTTCCCGGTCAAGGGGCTGCGTTTTGAGTGGGACAACGCGGTGGACTACACGCCGGAACAGCAGAAGGCATACGAGGAAATGGTGCTGCAGCACTACAAGGTCAAGCCCCAATATTTTGAGGAAAAATACGGAATGCCCTGCGAAGAAAAGCCGGAACCGGTCATGATGCCGGGCACTGGCAACAATGCGGAAGATACCAGGCAACAGGATGACAAAAAAAAGAAACAGCAAAACACGCATTCCCGTTTTTTCGACTGAGCCCCGATGACTATTCGGGGCTGCACCGACGTTATGCCGAATGGCTGGGGGCTGCACCACAGCCGCTGAAGCTCTCCAAAGAGCGCGAGGACGAAATCCGCAAGGAACTATCGTCGCTCTTCGACGGCATGATGCAGACGCTCTACTCCCTCAAGGGGTCGGAGTTCCGCATCGAGGTGCTCGCCAAGCCCAAGGTGCAGGAGTTCATCGATGCCCATGCCGCTGTGCTGGATTCAGGATTCAAGCAGGTGGAGATGTCCGAGGCCATGCGCCGGAGGCTGACACGCTCCGACTACATTTTCTCCGGCATGAAAACCTTTCACGAGCTGAACGAGGCGTTCCCGTCCCTGCTCGATGAGAACGGCAATAGAAAACCGTTCGAACAGTTTTTGAACGATGTCCACAAGATTGACAGTACTTACAATTCCAACTATCTCCGGGCTGAATACAACTTCGTGCAGTCGTCCGCTGAGATGGCGGCCAAATGGGAAGAGTTCATGGAGGACGGCGACCGCTACTATCTCCAGTACCGCACGGCAAAGGACGATAAAGTGCGCCCGGAACACGCCGCGCTACATGGCGTGACGTTACCCATGTCTGACCCGTTTTGGGAAGAGTATTACCCACCGAACGGATGGAACTGCCGGTGTACGGTCGTACAGGTACGCAAGTCGAAGTACCCCGCCACGCCGCACGACGAGGCGATGGTGCTTGGAGAGGAAGCACTACAGCGGGATTCAAAGGGCATCTTCCACTTCAACGCCGGAAAGGAGCAGAAGACCGTGCCGGACTACAATCCATACACCATACGCCGCTGCCGGGACTGCGATGTGGCAAAAGGAAAGCTGAAGCTGACCTTCATGCCGGACAACGAACTGTGCGCAGCGTGTGCCATCTTGCAGAAATGCGCCGGGGACAGGACAAAAACGCAACGGGCTATCGAGCGCACCCACTACCTGCACGAGATGGAACCGCTGCTGATCAAGTCCGTGACGAAAACCGCCGGGGACAAAAACCTGAACGTCGGGTTCACAAAATACGGTAACAGCCACCTCTTCTCCGACACGTTCGGAAGGTCACGCATCCTGTCAAAGGATGACTTGAAGGACTTGGGGGATGTCCTTGATGCCGCCTCATACATCGATGACTCGCCGCTGACACATCCAAGGACGGACGGCATTGAGCATTTCTATTACTTCAAGGCACAGATACGGGGACAATGGGTAAGGTTGAACGTGGCCAAACAGGTCTATCAAAGACCAAGCGGACAAATTGAGACACGCTATTTCATGTACTCAATAAATGACATATAAAAAAACGGAGCATCAAGAGCGGCTATTAGGTCTCAAATGCCAGTACGCCATTCTCTCAAAACTCCGTGTGCAAAGGTAATAACAATTTTTCAAAACACATCAGGTTATGGACAAAATCATTCTTTTTCTCAAAACATCCAACCGCAACAAGCACCTCATAGGCGGTTTTCTCGTGGGAATCTGCGCTATGGGCGCATGGACTGCTATCTATACCGCATTGGTCGCCGCATCCTGCCTTGAGCTAAAGGACAGGCTTCACGGCTGCCGGTGGGACTGGATTGACTGGAGCATCACCGCCATCGGGGGAGGTATCGCAGCCATTATTTGGCTGTTAATTTAACATTTATGCGCATTTTGCCTATATATTCCGTACCTTTGCACTCCGGTAGAGCCACCCAATAGGCCGTGTGGTCTATCGCGGGTACAACAATGCGAATGCGAATGGCGGTGTGTCGAATGCGAATGCGAATAACGATGCGTCGAACACGAACACGAATGTCGGCTCGCGTCTGGAAATCAAACTATCGGCGTACAGTACAGGGGACGTGTCCCCACGGCGGTGCCGAGGGAGGCAAGCCACAGCAACAGCAATTCTTTCTAATCCTCAAAGAATTGGAAAGTTTTGGAAAGCTGAAAAATCACGCGTCGGGAGGGTTTAGTAGGCCGTGGCGGTGACGGTGTGTCCGCGGCGGTTCGAGGAAGCAGTGCCCGGAGGAAGGAAGGCCAAATCCTTCTGATGTTTAACAGAAAAAGGAAGACGCTTATGCGAAGAGAAGGTCACATCGTGGAAGAGATAGTTGACTACGACAACATGTCAGAATCGTTCGTCCAGGTGCTCCGCGGCTCCAAGCGGAAGAAAAGCCGCCAGGGAAAATACCTGCTTGCGCACAAGGAAGAGGTCATCAAGGAACTGTCGGCGCAAATTGCCGAAGGCAGTTTCAAGGTGAGCGGCTACCGGGAAAGAACCATCACGGAGGGAGGCAAGCTCCGCCGTATCCAAGTACTATCCATGAGAGACCGCATCGCCGTCCATGCCATCATGGCCATTGTGGACAGTCACCTTCGGAAGAGGTTCATACGCACCACCTCTGCAAGCATCAAAGACCGGGGAATGCACGACCTGATGGATTATATCCGTAAGGACATGAAGCAAGACCCCAAAGGGACACGGTATTGTTACAAGTTCGATATCTCTAAGTTTTACGAGAGTGTCGGGCAGGACTTCGTGATGTACTGTGTACGCAAGGTGTTCAAGGATGAGAAGCTCATCGCCATGCTCAATGGATTCGCCCGCATGATGCCACAAGGCATCAGCATCGGGCTGCGCTCATCGCAGGGACTGGGCAATCTTCTCCTGTCTGTGTTTTTAGACCATTTTTTGAAAGACAAGTACGGTGTTCGTCATTACTACCGTTATTGCGATGACGGGGTCGTACTCGGTAAAACGAAAGCGGAATTGTGGAAGATTCGTAGCTTCATCCACGGGCAGATGGAACAGATAGGCTTGAAAATCAAGTCCAATGAACGGATGTTCCCCACTGCGGAAGGCATCGACTTTTTGGGCTATGTGATACGCCCAGATTACGTCTGGTTGCGCAAGCGCATCAAGCAGAAATTCGCCCGAAAAATGCACGAGGTTAAATCGAAAAAAAGGCGGCGTGTATTGGTAGCATCCTTCTACGGAATGGCAAAACATGCCGACTGCAATAATTTGTTTAATAAATTAACAGGCAAAGAAATGAGATCATTTAAGGATTTGAATGTCGCTTACAAGCCCGAAGATGGTAAGAAGCGATTCCCCGGCACTGTGGTAAGCATCCGGGAACTGGTAAACCTACCCATCGTAGTAAAGGACTTCGAGACGGGCATCAAGACAGACCAGGGCGATGACCGCTGCATCGTGGCCATCGAGATGAACGGTGAACCTAAAAAGTTCTTCACCAACAGCGAGGAGATGAAAAATATTCTCGCACAAGTAAGAGAAATGCCGGATGGATTCCCCTTCGAGACTACCATCAAGACGGAAACATTCGGCAAAGGTAGAACAAAATACATATTCACATGAGAAGAGTGGAAGGAAGCGCGGGAATGGCACTGCTGGAATGCACCAACCCCGTAAAAGGCAAATGGCGTGTCCGCTGGGATGTGCAACAGGGAGAGAACGGAAATACTTCGTATATGGAGGAGGAATTCGGTCACAAGCCGACCGATGATGAGATACGCTCCACGGTCATGGAGTGGTACAACAAACAGACGGATACGACCATTCTCTCTGGCTTCAGTTACGGGGATGTGCCGATATGGTTGTCGAGTGAAAACCAGTTCAACTACAAATCGGCATACGACCTCGCCGTGCAGACCTCCGGAGTGACACTGCCTGTGACGTTCAAGTTCGGAACCGACACGGAACCGGTGTACCATACGTTTGACACGTTGGAGGAGCTGACGGACTTCTATACGAAAGCCATGCGGCACATACAGGACACGCTGGCCGAAGGGTGGAAGAAGAAGGATGCTTTCAATTTGGATTTGTACCGGGTTGGATAGCTGATTGAATCCCGTTCGGGGGAGGGATAGAAAAAGCCCCCGGCCTGTTAATTAGTCGTCTCACTTACTATTTAACACAACATCCGAAAAGGAAGTCCGCCGGGGGCATAATACCCTTTCCTGACTTCCTTTCGGATGTTTTTTTGTGTGCGCTTTACGCGCCAATAATAAGTGAGACGGTGCAAAAGTACAAAAATTATTGGAAATGAAAGTGATTGAGATACTGAAATTGAACAGGGAACTGCTGAAAATCTGTAGGAACGTGGGTATCCGGATGGATGACGTACAGTATATTGAGCTGTATAACGACTACAACAAACTGCTCGCCGCCGGCGAAAAGGTGTCCTATATCGTGGCGGTACTTGCCGAACGTTACGCTGTCAGCGAACGCAAAGTGTACGCGCTCATCAAGCGGCTGCGGACGGACTGCAACCTGTGTGCAGTGTAATTGGCGTGCCGCCCCATTGGAGAGGCTGCGCACCATGCTACCTTTGTGCCGTAACCAAAAACGGCACATCATGAACAAATATTATCAAATTTTGGGCAGGGTTCTTGAGTCCAGAAAGACACAGGAAAACAGGAAAGGGAACAGCCGCTATCTACTGAACGAGCGGCTCACGCTCACCCCTGCCGACCTCCTTGACATCTTCGAGGGGCATCCCATAGCGCGGAAGAAACTGAAAAGCGAGCTGCAGCTCTTCATGCAGGGCGAACGCAACGTGGAAAAATACCGCGAGGCGGGCATCAACTGGTGGGACTATTGCGGCTCCATACTCGTGAACAGCTATCCCACCTATTTTGAAAAATTGCCGGGGCTGATAGCAAAAATCAACCGGGAGAAGCGCAACAGCAAGAACTACGTGCTGTTCCTTGGATCCACTGACGCGGAGAGCAACCAGGCACCGTGCCTAAGCCTCGTGCAGTTCCAAATAGAACAGGGCGAACTGGTAATGACGGCTTATCAACGTAGTAGCGACGCCAACCTCGGACTGCCTGCCGACATCTACCACCTCTACCTCATGTCACGCCAGATAGAACTGCCGCTGAAGTCCATTACGCTCAACCTCGGCAACGTGCATATCTACGAGAACAACATCTGCCGGACGGAGCAGCTGCTTGCCGGAAACGAGAACGTCAAATTTGAGTTGAACGTATGAGCAGGAAAATGTATCTGTCCGCACCGCTGCCATTCGTGGGGCAGAAGCGGATGTTCGCCAAGGAGTTTATAAAGGTATTGGAGCAATTCCCTGAAAACACGGTGTTCGTGGACTTATTCGGCGGTTCCGGGCTGCTCTCGCACATCGCGAAGTGTCAAAAGCCGGATGCCACCGTGGTGTACAACGATTTCGACAACTACCGCTGCCGACTGGCGCATATACCGCAGACGAACCGTCTTATTGCCGACCTGCGCAAAATGGTAGGCGACAACGTGCCGCGCCACCGGCCAATCACAGGGGAATTGCGGGAACGTATATTCAAACGCATTGAGCAGGAGGAAAGGACGGTCGGGTATGTCGATTTTATCACGCTGTCCTCCTCGCTCATGTTTTCCATGAAATACAAACTGTCCGTCCCTGAAATGAGGAAAGAAGCTCTCTATAACAATATACGCAAGGCGGACTATCCTGAATGTGCCGACTATCTGGACGGGCTGGAAATCGTGTCATGCGACTACAAGGAGGTGTTCGAACAATACAAGGATATCCAGAACGTGGTTTTCTTTGTCGATCCGCCGTACCTCTCCACGGAAGTAGGAACCTACACCATGTATTGGCAGATGTCGGACTACCTTGATGTACTGAACGTGCTTGCCGGACACGCCTTCATATATTTCACCTCCAACAAGTCGTCCATCCTCGAACTGTGCGAGTGGATTGGCAAGAACCGGGACATCGGCAATCCGTTCGAGGAATGCGTCCGGGTGGAGTTCAACGCGCACATGAACTACAACGCTTCCTACACGGACATGATGCTTTACAAGAAGGAGGCTGTCTGACGGTATTTCTTTGCCCACCGTTGAAATGAAAAGCCTCCGGCGGTAACTTGTCCGTCGGAGGCTTTCCGTTTTGAACGTGGCCGTTTATTGCAGCCGTTTGAACGCCACACAGGAATACACCTCGATGTTCTCCACGATCTCCTCATGGTTGTGGTTCGTCTGGCTCTCCACAAGGTCGAACACCTTGAAGGTCTCGCCATCCATGCAGCTCAGCCGCTCGTGGATAAGTTCCGGCAGGTCGAACACCTCCAATGCCTCTTCCTTGAACGGGCTACCTTCGTTTGCCGCGCCTGCCCAGTCGGTCACGATGTGCAGCTTCACTTCCGGTTCTGCCCGGTACTCCACACCGTCCACTATCGCTTTCCAACGTATCGGGCAGAACTCCACGAACACCGCCGGGCGTTCCCAGTTCTCTTCCTGTTCGATGAACTCCACGTTGTGGTTCCACAGGTCGATGTGCTTTATCATGCCACCGCCCACTTCCTTCAGCTCCTTGCAGAGCATATTATACAGTTCTTTTCTCATTTTCGTCTGATGTCAAATTCCACATTAAAATATTCGGTTATGTTCTCTTCGATGATTTCACGCACCGCCTGCTCCACTTCCGGAGATGTGCCGAGGAACCGGCGGCGGGGTATCTTTATCGTGCTGCCTTCCTTCTTCAAGGCCATGAACTTCCAGAACTCGGACTCGGTGGTCAGCCGGGCGTTCTTCTTGTCCTTGCGTAGGTTGCCGTCCTTCCTGCGGCCGAACGAACCGGTGGCCTCGTAATACTTGTGCCAGAAGTAGCCTTTCATCCGCTTTGTCACCTTGATTTCGCCGCCATCGTTGTGTATCTCCGTATAAGGTAGGTCGGTATAGAAGGTGATGCTGTTCTCCGTTGTCCGGCTCTGGATGCTCCGACGCAACTGCCCCGTGTCCGTCAGGATGGCACGTCCCTCGTTGCGGATGGGGCTTTTTCGCCGCGCCCAAGCCTCGCTGAAGAATGCCTGTCGCTCGAAGTTCTTGTCGAACTCGTCGCCCATCTCTACCCGGATGTCCTTCAGTATCCGCCTGATGATTTTCGCCACGTCCTTGTTCATCTGCCTGCCGGTTTGAAGTCATCGTCATTAAAGAGCAAAAGCTGACGGATGCTTTCGTCAGATATGTGGTTGTTCTCGTCGGAACTTGCGTTGAGCAGGTTGTAGAACGTGCGCTCGGTAATGCCATAAACAGGGTATATGAACCGCCGCCATATCTCGCGGTTGGGCACTCCGCGCCTGGCTTCCCGGTCATATATCCTGTTCACTTCCTCAACACGTTTCTTGTAACTTACTCCGCGCCGCTTCGCCATGCTGTTATTCTTTTTTGGGGTTGTAAGGTCTGATGTCAAGTTCTATGTTCGCACTGACCGTCACCCGGCCGCTGCCGCCGCACTGTGGGCAGGTGGCATAAGTCGGGAAAGCGGAATAATCGCCGGTCGTTATGCGCCCTGTGCCGTGACAAGCACGGCACAAGGCTATCTTCGGGGATTTGGTCACGTTCCGTTTCATGCCACATCCTCCTTCTTCGGTTCCACATAGAAGGTCTCGTCCTGCGCCACCTGTATGCCGCATTTCGCCATTTGCGGAACCATGTCCTCGGTGTCACGGTCAGCAAGCAGTTTATCCTTGGCAATCTCTTCTGTCTGGCGCACATACCCCGGAAGGAACTCCTTGACAAGCTGCAACGCGCTCGCCCATGTAAAGCCCTTCAGGGTCTTCAGCTTCGGTGTACCAGTACGGAAACCGATAACGCCGTGTGCCATCTCAAGGCTCTTCTTTTTCGAGAACAGTTCCGCTTGGTTCTCGGTGGCGTATGCCTGTAGGGTATCGAAAGCTTTCTCCTTTTCGCCCTCCAGTTCTGCCAGCTTGTTGGCATACTTCTCGCGGATCTTTGCACATTGCAGTTCGATGTCTGCTGTAATTTTCGCACTCTGCGCGTCTGCCTTCGCATAGCTTGCAAACGCTTCGTCGGCGGCCTCACGGGTCACGCCGGTGATAATGACTTTCTTTTCTCTTTTTGCCATTGTGGTAAATTTTGATGGTTAATCTACTATTATCTTATCGTCATTCAGCAATAGGGTAAATGTTCTGTCCCGTTCTGCCTTAGTCTCAAATTTCTTATATGTCTTCCAGCCACCGTTTATGCCGGTACACATTTTTATTCTTGGGCTCGGATAATCGTCCTTTCGTATTATATGAAAACCCGCATTTATCAGTTTGACTTGGTCATCTATTCTCATTTTCCTGCTTTTTCTCCACTTCTTGACGAAGCAACGTTTCTTCATACTTCCCGTATGCCCATTCATGTAGCTCACAGTAAAACTCTTCTCGTTCCACAAGAGGCAACCATGACGCGGCATCAAGAACCTGTACTTTCAGTTTGTCAAGAAATTCATTTGTTACATTCCTCATATTGATTAGCATTTAGGGGCATTGGGATCTATGAATATACAGGTCACCGCAGCCGCTTGTTTTACATCCACATTCTCGGTTTTCTTTTTCAATCCGCCCTTGCGCTGGATGGAGCGCAGTTTCACAGCAAGCTGCTCCAGTTCTTCCGTCGTTATCCGGGCGAACGGCTTACCGGCTATCCGGGGATGTCGGCAGAAGTCGTTGACACGCGCCCAGTCTGAAGTGTCTATGCCGAGTTTCTGCATCAGCTTCAGGCATACGCTGCGCCGGTGCCGCAGTTCCTGACGTAGTTTCTGCCTCCATTCATCCTGCCCAGAAAGTTTCTCCAGCGTGGCGCAACAGGCATCATATTCCTTTGAGGTCATTTCACGAAGGCTGTCCGTGCGGTTCCACGTGTACTGCATCACGATAGACTTCTTGAACTCTTCCCGGTCGCCGTCATACGGCAGCTTGTTGAATGATGCGTAGAACCGGGCGAAATTGGTTACTTCCTGTGCCATAGTCATTCTTTTACTCTATTCTCGACCGAAAGAATGGCCAAACTTATCATCATAAGTTTTACGGTTTGCTCATCTTCGTCAAGCGAACTGCAATCTGCCATCACCGGTTCCTTGACCATTTCGTCCCATATACTCTCGACCTCTTCCGTTTTCTTCTGCTTCATTAGAAAAAGGTATGCGTCATATTCGGAACGGTCAAACTCAAACACGATCTGCACTTTCTTTTTTTCGTCCATAGTTTCCACTGTTTAATGATTATTCAAACAACACTTTAATCCCGCACGAACTGGCTACGTCAAGCTCCAGCTTCGCACCTTTGCTCAGTTCCCAGCCTTGCAGCATATAGATAAACTCGCAATCGAGCAGCAGACGGATGTCCGCTCTCATGTGCTCTCTCCAGTGAGCCTCGTCCGGAAGTCCGTTCTTAAACGGGTTGACCGGATTGAATCCCATACTTTGAAGCCTCATCTCGGCATTGGCGAATGCCTCCTTCCGCTCGTTCATTTCATAGTGGGCTATCGCCCCGCTGATGTAAACTTTGTCCTTTTCCATATCGTCACACTATTTCAAATTGTACACTAAATCCAAATTCCTCACGCAGACGCTTTATCTGAATTATATCCATTGGCTCCCCACCATAAGGGAAGAATATAAGTCTCTGTTTCGTCAAACACCTGATACCTTTCTTGCGCAGTCGGTACAGAATATTCTTGCGCCTCATACTTCGTTTGTCCATTTCACAAATTATTGCTCGTTTGTATGATTCCTTCTTCCCAAACCACGTAATAACTTCCGGCATCACCGATGGCACGTCCCTGACAGTATGCCTTGTAACCCACCACGCGCACTTTCATGTCGCAGATGTATTTCAAACGCACCGCACCGCCACCCATAGGCTGGCTCTTTTTCTCTTGGCTTATCCAGATGAAGCATTTTTTCGGAAAACGCTCCATTAGTTCCACTGCATCGGGATAGTCCCACGGGGCGACCTGAAATGAATCAATGACGACAAATTTCGGGCTTTTGGGCTTTCTCAACCGTTCCACAAGTTCGTCAAGGCTGCTTCCCGGTACCACCCGGAACTTCCCCTGCACTTCATTCATCTTCAGATAGCCCATGCGACGCTGAAAGCTCTGGTTCACCTTCTCTTCATAACTCATGTAAAGCACCGTCCCATATTTACAGAGTTCCTTACCCAACTGCATCACAAACGAACTCTTGCCGCTGGCACTGGCTCCGCTGATGAACCATGAGGCGTTATCTGCCGGGAAGCCGAACGGCTTGCTCCACTTCTCGTTCCACGGCAGGGTCTTCCATTTCTTGGCCGCTATGTCACGAGGTGTCAAGGCACGCTTCATGGCTTTTTCTTTTGAAGTTCGGCAATCAGCATATCAGCAAATTCTACCGCTGCCTGCGCAATGTCATTATAGCCTATATCCCCTCCTCGGAGAAGAATTTTTCTCGACTCTTGATAGGCGACCGGCATCATTTCCTTGGCTATCTCATACCGCCGTTGTTCCCAGTCTATTTCGTTAGCCTTCCTAATTTCACGGTGGATACCGATAACGGCATCCATCGCTTGCATCTCTATCTTTGTCATCATGCTATTGCCATTTTAAGTTTCTCAATCTCCGTGTACACCCTCCGAAGCCCTCCGCGTGTCTTACGCACAATCTGCGCAATATCCGCATCTTCCGGAGCATTGGCTTTGGCCACGATACGCGCCTGTGCGTTCAGGAAAGCCTCGCGCTCCTTTCCATCATCTGGAGTAACCTTGCTGTAACGGTCACCGTAACGGCTCAACATTTCCGTATAGCCCACCTTCTTACACTCAATGGATCGGTTTATCTTCTCCTTCAGCCCGTCTGCACCCATCATGTACCATGCGCAGCACCGTTCCGTGGCATTCCACAAGGCTTTCAGTTCAAGAAAAGCCTCATACTGCAGGTCGCCCGCCTCGTCAAGGATAACAAGCGGCGTGTCCATCGAGCGGAGGTAATAAACCAAATCATCGTACACGTCGCTGTACCGTCCCCGGCTGTTCACACCGAATTCAGCGGCAATCTTCCGCACTAATTTCAGTTTGGTCTTCACCTGCGAGCAGTCTATATAAACCGCATTGCGGTGGTTCTGCACATAGTAGCGGGCCGTGAACGTCTTTCCGATATTCGGGATGTCGCACAGGATGGCCGACAGGCTCGACTGCTGCGAGAACTCCAATTGGGCAGTGATATACTCGAAGGTGGCTGTCTTGGCAGCCTTCCACTCCATGTCGGCGCGAAGGTTTACACCCAATCGGCGGGCAATACTTATCCAGTTGGCATCGCTTAGGGCTTTGTCCGTCTGACCGTTCTTTACGGCACTGTACACCGAGGTACTTATGCCAAGGGAGGAAGCGTGCTTCGCATCGCTCGGATAGTTCGCACGGTTGGCGGCTATCGCTCCCAAGATTTTCTTTTTCTGCGCTTCTGTAATCATAGTTCAAACGCTGTTTTAATGTTATTCTAATCGTATTTTTACATGTCCGCGATGCCCCGTAGAGCCTCGTTCACGGTTGATTGCCAATTGTAGGCTTCATCCGACTCTTCCATATTTGCCACAGTGGGCAACACGAGGCTTTCTGCGGCCTCTTCTTCCACCGGTTGTATAATTGCTGTACCCACCTTTCCGATGGCGTTGTCGCGCACGTATTTGCCGAAACTGCTTATCTTCTTCTGCTGTTCGATGTAGGCGGCCACGTCATCGTCCGTCTGCTCGGCCATCACACGGTTGTAAGTCACCACCTTCTCCACCTTGTCGATGAAGCGGTCGCCTTGGAATATATACACATCCGTAGGCTTGCCTTCATCATCAGGCAGGTAGTATGCCGTCACTTTATAGTCATTCGGTTGCAGACGCTCCAGCACCGAAGTGTCACTGAGCCACCAGTCCTCATAAGCCACGCGCACCGTCGAGTTGCGCCGTATGCTGGTCTCCACGCGCTCTCCTATGTAGCGGCTAAGCGTGAGCTTGTCATACTTGCGCAGGGTCGGATTGATGTTTGCCACCAGCACCTGCCACCGCGTCATGCCCGGATACTTCTTCTGGTTGGGATGCGGCGCGTTGTTCCATTCCGCATTGTCGCGCCTATCATCGGCAACCAACTGCTCGTAGCTGAAGTACTCCCTGTCCTCGTAAGTGTCGTTCTGTTCATCGCTGACCTTCTTGTACTCCGTGCGCCACTTACCCTTGCCGTAGAAACGCCCAATACCCACATGGTTCTTGTGGATGACACTGCGCTTCTTCGCGCCGTTCAAAGGTTCGGCATATTTTTCCTGTGAATTCTGTGGGGCGCAGAAGTGTACGAAATTGAAAGCCACGCCCGCCTGAAGGAAACCTTCTTTGTACTCGCTCATCAGGTGGTTCTCCACCTCTATTCCGGAGGGGATTCCCCAACCGTTACGTTCTATCAGCCGGAACATGTCACGGAAACAGTCCACTACCAGCATCTGGTCTTTCTTGCGTCCGTAGCTCGCGCCTATCACGCACTGGCTTACTACGTCGTAGGCATAGTAGGCATGGACACGCTGCTTGGTGTCCTTCAGCTTGCGGGTAAGGTCAACGTCGTCCATCGTGATCTGCGACAGGGAGAACTCTCCGTTATGGCGGTGCACGTGCGGCATCTGCTCGTGCATGAACGTGGTATAGCCCATAAGGGCGTGCTCAACGAGCAACTTGTTGTTGGGCTTGTTCAGCACGTTGTTGATGGTGCTTTCGCTCAGTTCCTTCGGGTCGCCGTTCTTGTCAGTGAAGTCATCGGGGTTGAACACCTCGCCGGTTTCCGGGTCCCACACGTCACGCTCACCGCAGACAAAGGCGATATACATCTCATGCACGTTGCTGTTGTAAGGCTTGTTCTCCTGTATGGCAAGGCTCAGTATCAGCCGTTCGGTCTTATAGTCCACTTTCCGGGCGCACTGGTTGCCGAACTTGCCGCTTATCAGGCACTCATATCCATACTGCTTGTACTCGTTTACCTTCTTGCGGAATCGGAGCGTACTGGCCGGAAGATCGTGCCCGTATTCCTCGCGTAGCGTCTCGATGGTTGCTGCCATCATGTCCCATTTATAGGCACCTTCGCCCATCAGACGCTTGCGCACGCGGGCGTTCTCATACAGCCGGATGCAACAGTTCAGCACCGAGGCGTTCACGGCGTATTTCTTCGCAAGTTCGCCCGTGGCCTTGTCGCTGTGCTGCCTTGCCGCCCAGTCCATGAAATAGGTCACGGCAGCTTGGTCAAGTTCATAGTTGGACAGTATCCAGTGGCGCAAATCCATAGCCGGGCCGCCGGGGAACTTCTCTTCAACCTTTTCCTTGCACGTGGTGGGAAGGCTGTCAACGGCAATCAGGGCATAATTACCCTTACCTTTACCGGGACGCACCACCTTGATACGGTCACGGTTTACCCAGTTCCTGTAGCAGGATTCCGTGATGATACCCGTATCAATTAGATCTCGCGCCGATATGCACCGTATGTTGCCGTAATGCTCCATTTCCTATCTCCTTATCTCAATGCAGATGCCCAGTTCTGAATATTCGGAATGTCGTTTATCATAACGTTCTCATAACGGCGTACCTTGCAACCCTTATGAAACACATCGCAGCCCCCATCCTCAAGGGAAAACTCCAAAAGCGTGTCGTTGGGCAGATACTGACGCATATAACCATCTGAATCATGCAGCGTTTCTATCTCCGGCAGTTCCACCATAACGATGCCACCACGGTCTATTGCCAGTTTGCGGATTTTCCGGGCAAGGTCAGTTCCGCCACGATTATCATCAAACTTAATGGCATTGAACACGCTTCGCTGAGTCACGTCAAGTGCCTTCATAATAAACTCTCTGTCTTCCTTCTTGATGTGAATGTACTTTTTCATTGCTCACTCATTTTAATCATAATATTATTAGAGGGGTATGAGGAATCGAACCCCAACGCAAACAACCAGTACCCCGTGTGTCTTTCCACACCGTCCGCCCGTCTCTTAACGCCTTCCGGGCTGTCACGAACTGTTTTTTGTTATTCCTTATCTACAAGTGCCTCTATTAGGTATTTTTTATCCTCGTTCCAAAGCGGCAGATCCATACGCATCTTCATTAGTGTCACATCACGCTGCCCGATAAGTTTCACGGCCTCACGATAAAAATCTGTATCCTCATAAGCACAAGCCTTACCAATAAGAAACTCGGCAAGTTCGAGCCTTTCACTTGTTATCTTCTTCAAGAAACTCAGTTCGGCATCCCTTGCACCGACATGCCGTCCAATCTCCTTCAGACACTCACGCAACTCTATATGGTCATTGGCACCATCATAAGCACACATTGCACGCATCTCCTTGCAAAATTCGTCCTTGCCCATGTTTCCTGTAGCCATGTAGAGGTTCTCTACCAGATAGTAATCTTCGGCTGTAATTTTCCTTCGTGTACGCTCTTCAAATTCTTTCTGTGTCATTGTCTCACTTATTTTTGTTATTAATACTCTTCAATTATCGGTTTTACACTGCATCCAAAAACAACTTGTAATCGATATACAAGACGCTTGACGTAGGATTCTGGAGCTGTGAATACGATGCCGTCCTCAACTGTATAGCGAAAACTTACACCATCCATTATCAGGACCCCTGAAACTTTGTGTTTCACGCTTTGTGTTTTCCACTCTTTGATTTCGTCATTCGTATTCATATTCCTTGTCTTAAAATTCGTTATTCTCGCGGCTTTTTCGTATCTTTGGCCGCTCGTTCCATTTGGAACACGCTGCAAAGTTACAAAACATTTCGCCATTATGCAAGGGAAAGAACAAATAATTTCGCCAATAAAACAAAGAATCTTGCTTTTTGCTGGCACGTTAGGCATTAGCAAGCGTGATTTTTACGCAAAAATTGGAATTTCGAGGGGAACACTGGAGAGTAAAACAGGCATCACCGAAGATGTTATTACAAAATTTTTCGCCACTTATCCTGAAGTTAATATAGAATGGCTCATGACGGGTAGGGGAGAGATGACCGCAGACAAATCATCACAAATATGCAAGAATACAGAAAACCACCCCATTGCCTCTTTAGCGACTAAACCAGGCGAAGGTATCCCGCTGCTACCGATAGAGGCAATGGCAGGGGCACTTACAAGTGAGCAGACCGTGTTTGAATATGAATGTGAACGTTATGTGATTCCGGTTTTCAAAGGAGCAGACTTCCTTGTTCCCGTAAAGGGTTCAAGTATGTACCCCAAATACAGTTCCGGCGACATTGTTGCATGCCAGCGCGTTCCCATGTACGACCTGTTTTTCCAATGGAACAAGGTATATGTCATCGACACAACACAAGGCCCACTCATCAAGCGCATAAAGCCAGGAAGTGACAAGGAGCACGTCTTGATTGTTTCAGACAATGAAAAATACGACCCATTCGAACTGCCCTATTCTGCAATTCGCGCAGTCGCTTTAGTTATCGGAGTGATCAGGCTGGAATAGCACGAAGCGTATCCCCTTTATCTCCCTCCCACTGAGGTGTTCCCCCTCCCAAAGGAATGAACACCCCCTAAAATACCCACATTTACTGGCATTCTCAGTGGATTTTAGTAAAAATTGGATGGTATTAGAGGGGAGGGTAAAACCCCGCTTTTGGCAGTCCATTTCTAAAAAACAGGCATTACGCATATCCACTATTTGCAGTGTAAAAACCTACTTTTGAATATCTAAACCTCCAAAAGTGAATATCTAAACTGAATATCTTAATGAATACCTAACCGAAAATAGCACAATTTGGGCACAAAAAAGGGAGGTATAACCACCTCCCACTAAAACATCGCCCGAAAGCCTTTCTAATCACGTTCTAACTCCGTCAAGGTCACGCCTTAGACTTGCCACCAGAACCGCCCGAAATAAGCGTAGATTGCTTTATTATAGCCCGTTTCGTACATACCGTGCCGTTTCCAGAAAGTCCGGCATGTAGCAAATAATTCTTCGTTGCACCGACCTGCTCAGCTGTCAGAACCGTATAAACAGCCGAAATGCTGCTGAAATACCAGTCTTTCCGCTTTGTTCCGTCGATTCCGTGCGTCAGATGTACATGTATAACCTTTGCCATATTTTCATTATTTATGACCGCAAATATACTAAATAATCATTATATGGAATATATTTGAAATTCCAATTTTCAAAAATAAGGCGCAAAAAGTGGCACGAACCACCACTACTCCCCTACTCTACCCTACCTTAGCCCACGTAAACCTCATGTAAGCCGAAACAAACAGACCTGCCAACAAAACGAGCCTCAACAGCCCCTCCACGTAAACCCCAATTAAACCCATGTAAACATTTCGTTTTGCGCCGCCGTTTTCACCGAGTACACACAACTCCTTGAACACCAAAGGGTTTCAACCAAACCAAGCCCTACCCTACTCTATACGCTTCGTTTTGTGCCCCATACAAGTCTCATCTGAGGTGGCGGAAAGATTATAGAGGTCATGACGCAAGCGACTGTAGTGTGCATCAAAATTGATATCATACTGCACTCTCGATTCGTCACCCTTAGGTGTGAGCATAAGACCGTGTGTTGTGTTGAAGAACATGTTGCAGAGGTTCGCATCCTGTACCTGACGGTCGTAGGTGTCGCCATCGGCAAGGAAATTGGTACGGAATGTGTTCTGCACCTCATGATTGTCATAATGGGTGAAGTTTGCGTTACCGGTATATTCATAGCGGCCTTCACGGTCGTCCACATTCACATTCACACCGACCTTCTTTGTCGTAAGCCGCCCGTAAGGCATTTTGTCAGGAGTCCAGTCGTTGGTGTTGGGAGTGGTGAAGTCGTTGATATTGTTCATGTTGCCGAACAACGACACACGGGAGTGGTCTGTGGAGCGCATGGCAAACAGTCGGGCCATGTACAGGTCGTGGTTGGCGCCACCGGCGTCTATATTGCCCATCCATCCTATGTTGTACTGCTTCTTCAGGTTGACATCCATCACCAGCTGCTTGTCGTTCATGTCGCGGTCGAGAAACTCGCTCAGACGCCCGGCCTTGTCGTAAACCTTCACCGTGTTTACCGCGTAAGTGGGAAGGTTCTCAAGCATGATTGTGTTGTCGCCCTTGAAGAAGTCCTTGCCGTTGAGAAGAAGACTCTCCACAAAGCGGCCGTTCACATATATGCGGCCGTCAGATTTCAGCTCCACGCCGGGCAGCTGCTTCACAAGAGCGTCAAGCATTGAGCCTTCAGCCAGCTGGAAGGCATCGGCATTATAGACAAGCGTGTCGCCCTTGTTATAGAACTTAACCTTCGTGGCTGTAACCACTACCTCGTCTATGGCATGCACCTTCGGACGTTTCATATATATGGTTGAGAGCACTCTGCTTGTCTCGCGCCGTCTGATCTTGCTTATCTCTATCGGAGTATATGTTGTTTCATATCCTTCCTTCTCGGTCTTGACGATATAGTTTCCTTCCTTGACCTTGAAACTGTATAGTTTTCTCAATGTACTGTATCCATAGTTGTTTCTGCAACTGTCAAGCACCACGCTGTCTGGAGACAGAAGTGTCACCTTCGCATTCTCTATTGTTGTGCGCAGAATATAATCTTTTATCGTGGCATAAATGTTTATGCTTCGCTCTTTCTGTCCGAAAGAAGAACAGACACAAGCTATCATTAATATCAACAAAATACTTCTTCTCATTCTCATAAATTCAGGCTTTTATCGGTTAATAAATTCTTTTGTTATTCTCTTTACACTGACAGGAATTGCTGCGTCCTGACAAGATCCGTATCATACAGCACTGTCGTCTGATAACGGATGCGGCATGCACGTTTCTGATGCATACGGTTCATCTCCTGACGATGCGACAGAAAATATAATGCTGACACACACAATTCATGATATACTGATTTATTGTTCATAGGTCTCGGTTTTTAGAGGTTTTCATTTATTGCTGATCATAATCGGACAGCTTTTACATGGAAGACGCACGAGGTATGAAAATCTAAACAGGAATTTTTCACTTTAACACTTGTTTACATCTACATGTTTTACGTTCTCCGGTATAATAATCTTCTGCTTTGTTTCTGATGAAAATAGAATTTACATTCTTCATAATACGTTCATTTGGTCTTTATGAAACATATACATAGTTTCTCTCATTCACAAAATTAACATTCCATAGTCCAAATAGCAGAAACAGCAGGTCTGATATATTACACAACATGATTTATCATCTATAATCACGTTATTGATTATCAGCTCATTACAATAAAGTTTACACAAATATGTGAATTAAGTATTCATGTGTTAAATACATGCTTATTATGCCTTGACACGCTCACTAAAAGAAATCAGCATGGTGAAAACACCATGCTGATTTGTATTAAAGTCTCAGAAATATAAAATATTTTATACCTGAATGATATCAGTTTTTGCAGTCTCTTATGTTACGGTCAAGCTCCGAAGTGCGGGACGATCCGAACAGTTTCTGGTTCAGACGGCGACGGATGTTGCTCAGATTCTGAGGAGAAATGTCAAGAAGACAGGATATCTCGGAAGAAAGGAAATGGAGCTTTATGAGGATGGCTACCTTTTTCTCGTTCTGACTCAAGCTGCTGGAACCAAGGTTGTTGATGAACGAAAGGAAACGGGGATAGCGATTTTCCACATATGTGTTGAGACGCGACCAGTCTTTCTGACCGGCACTGCGACCGTGGGCGGCCTGGTCGTGAAGATTCTTTATCAGGTCAGACTCCATGAGTTTCTGAAGTGAGGCCCAGTCTGCATCGGTGGAGGACATATCCTGCATCTTGTCCAACTCTGCACGGAGACGACGGCCGGAGGCCTCGAGTTCTGAAGCAAGACGGCTGTTCTCACCTAAAGCGGCGGAAAGCTCACGGGAGATCTCACCGGAACGATGAAGGAGATCGGAATACATACGGTTCTTCTCAAGAAGCAGAGACTTCATGCGGAAGGAACGGCGGCGGTGCCACATATACAATTCAAGAACAACGATAAGGCTGATGACAGAAAGAAAGACTATCGTGAGACGGAGTTCCGACACCTCACGCTCACGGAGCTCGGCCTGCTGACGGTTGCGGGTGTAACGGTAGAGCGACTGCACACGCTGGGCTTCGCTTGAGGTGAGGCGGAGCCAAGAACTGTCGTTGGCGTCGCAATAAAGACGGGCGTAATGGAATACTGAATCCGAATTACGGCGTGAGCGATATACTGAAAGAAGTCCGCGATAGGCCGCTTCTTTCTCATCGCGGGCACTGCCTGTCAGCATTTTCCTGAAATAATGTTCGGCAGAATCGACACGGTTGCCGGCCAAAAGAGACAGACCTTTATAATAGTAATATAGTTCACAGCCTGGTTTTACCTTTCCATTTGATAAAATATTATTTGATTCTTTTTCATATATACGAAGACGTTTATTCGCCTCATTCACATTTCCATATTTAAAATGAATATCAATAGTCGTAAATAAAGTTTTTGCAGCTTCTTTTTTATACCCATAAAAAGAATATGCAACATATGCAGAATCGCAAATATCAAGAACTTTATCATAATTTCCCAAAGCATAATAAACACCATCCTGTTTTTCGTATGCATTTATGGCAAGACGAATATCTTTCGCTTTGTAAGCATATAATGATGCCTTTCTCCACATATCCAATTCCTCATAAATCAGTCTTTGTGAATGTAATACAATCGCAGCCTGTAAATACACTCTACATAATGTTCCATAATCGCAGTCCCCTGCTGTCGTATCTGCACAAGCCACTGCTTTCTGATAATATTCGAGTGCCGCCGGTGCCTCGCCGAGATCACGATATACACATCCGAGAAGATACCAGGCCATCATCTTCTCATTGGGTGTACCGTGATGGGAATAATATGCAGCAACCTCCTTCATGGTGCTGTCACTACGGAAATATACATTCGACTTGTTCATCGCCTTGGCACGTAGCAGTTCGTAACGCATACGACGTGATTTGGACAGGTAAGGAATATGAGGGGACATACTGTCGAGCATGCGCAACGCGGAAGGAGCCGAATCCATGTCTATTTCCATAAGGCTGTCGGCACGTACCATAATTATATCAAAACTGTTGTCGCCACCTTTGCAACATAACATCAGAAAAAATAAAGGTAGAAGATACAGGAGTTTTCTCATCGGAAAGCTATGCGGTACAGAAAAGAAATTGTCAGGTTAAAAAACAAATCTGAAGATATATCGCTTCAAAATAAACATATATATATAAAATATCAAAAACCGACAAGACATGACATCCAAAGATGCTCAGTCTGTGTCGGTCTATGATTTCTTAAATCTCACTCGTACTTAATACTCATCCTCGTTGAAGAGGAAATCTTCTTTAGTGGGATAATCAGGCCATATATCCTCTATGCTCTCATATACATCACCTTCATCTTCTATTTCCTGCAAGTTTTCAAGAACTTCCAATGGTGCGCCGGAACGCATGGCATAATCTATGAGCTCATCTTTGGTTGCGGGCCATGGTGCATCCTCTAGTTTAGAAGCCAATTCAAGTGTCCAATACATAATCTTTCTTTTTATATTAGGTTTTCTTATGTACGCACAAAAATAATAAAATTTACGCTATTTGCAAGAAATAGTGAAAGTTTTTTCTGCTGTATGACTAATAAAGTTTAAATTTCTTGCTAAAACAAACAGATAATCAGATAATCTGTTCATATAAGCCGGCACCGCACTATCAATAGTATATTTTTCGGCCATTGAGAGCATACGGCGCTCAGCACGGCGGCTTATAGCGCGACAAACATGACACGTAGCGGCAGAGGGCGTTCCGCCTGGAATGATGAACGAATGGAGCGGAGGCAATGAGCTCTGGATGCGGTCTATCTCGCTTTCAAGACGGGCTATGTCTGACGTGGTGACTGTTTCAGCTGTCGAGGTGCCTGCAAATATGCTTCCAATACGAAAAAGCTGAATCTGTATTTCTGCAATAAAGTCTTTGTCCGGCCCTGCACTCATAAGGGATGAAAGCAGACCGAGGTATGAATTCAATTCATCCATCACTCCATAGAATTCAATACGTTCATCGGTCTTGGTTGTGCGTGTGCCTCCGGGCAGGGATGTGGTCCCATTGTCACCGGTACGGGTATAGATTTTCATTTTCTGGTTTTAGAAATTGACTATATAATTTTGTTTGATACGTTTGTCGAAGAATAATATGCCGCAATAATAGAGATCGAACGTCACACCTGTGCGTGCGTCGTCCCTTAACTGTTTCCATGTATTACGTGCCTCACGGTTGTGCTTTATTCCGTCAAGTATCATTATGGCATTATCCGGCATATTGTCGATAAGTGAGAGCGGTATGTCGCGAGATTCGTCATACAGATTCACCCGAAGAAGTATCGGTGTCGGAATGTCATCGGGTTTCTTACAACAAAAGTCCCGGATACTGTCAATATTCAATATATCCGTTTTGCGGCATCCTGCTTTGACATATCTGTGGAGTAGCGGATCTTTCTTTCCGATACTGATAAAGGTCTGTGGCTGCAGGAAATTGGCTATCCGGAAATACAGCTTATACAATTTCTCGTCAATGAAACCGGTATCAGGAAATTCCTTTCGCAGATCATCGTATGCATAATATGGATAATGTTCATTCACCACATATCGTATGAAACGATATGCGGAGGGCGACTGGACTCCGAAACCACGACAATGAGTGATACGGCTCAGCCATGTCAACACCTCACGAAATCTATAATTATGCCGTATATGCACAGATATATATGATTATGTATTTTATCAAACCTTTAGAAAGGGCCAAAGCCCGACACACACAGACTGTAAATAATCTGTCATGCCTTAACACATCTTGTGCAAAGATACAATTAAATCACGGAAAAGCAATAATCGCAATGGTTTATATCGACATACATCGAGGACAAACTATATTATATAAACGATGTATATATTGATTTTCTATGTCCTCCTTATTTTGTACAAGCAAGTGTCTTTTATTTTAATGGAAAACAAATACAGTCACAACATGGCAGAAACGCTTTTATACTTAAATAAAAACTCATGGCATAATGCCATCATCCTTCAAAAGCATTGAACGACGGCGTCCTACACTCAAGAATCATTCCAGCAGATACCACACATTTATCATATGTATATTTTGTAACAGTACATAAGCAGTATAGACAACCATTCGCACCCAAACAGACAGCTCATATATCATACACACAGACGCATTCCGCAACACATCATAACAGGTGTACGCAAGAAAGAAAACAAAACTACTCGGATCCGATACAGGCATATTTGTCATATAAATCCTTGCCTGCCGCCCAAAAGTCAATATCGCATTACAAAACAGCCCGAATGAGCACCTGATAAAGTCCATTTCATGCTCTGAAACAGTACATATCATGCCCTGAAACAGCCCATATCAGGAGTCAATATGCACCATTCCGCAGCTCAATAAAGCCTGTTCCGCAAGCGCTCTGACACACAACGGCATAAAAAGACGTAAAAAGCGGCAAATTATAATTTTATGTCTGTCCCACACAGAAATAAAATAATACATAATATTCCACAGACAAACACACATACATATATTATTATAACAGGTGGTAAGAAGTATAAATGACCGGACACGGAACAGGACAATGACCGCTGCCTCCTGCACCGACAATAAATTATACAACAAAAAAGAGGGACGTTCCGGATATTTCTCCTTGGAACGTCCCTCATCTAAAA